>Ga0206130_10003427_pt1 | contig 20711 bp, 17 predicted proteins | sample Helgoland_Spring_9_FD_148637 | JGI IMG/M metagenome (GOLD analysis project Ga0206130, IMG submission 148637) | Pelagic subsurface seawater microbial communities from Kabeltonne, Helgoland, North Sea - Helgoland_Spring_Bloom_20160512_1 | ecosystem: Environmental > Aquatic > Marine > Epipelagic ... | reverse complement strand
CGATGCGGGGGATCCCGTGGAGTGCGCCATCGCCTACAACGAGCAGGAGGCCGACGAACTGGTTTTCCTCGATATCACCGCCTCCTCAGACGCCCGCGAGACGATGGTCGATGTCGTCCGCCGCACTGCAGAGAAATGTTTCATCCCACTCACCGTCGGCGGCGGCATCCGTTCAGTGGACAACATGCGCACCATGCTCCTCGCCGGAGCGGACAAAGTCGGGATCAACACCGCCGCCGTCAACAACCCCGGCCTCGTCGATGAGGGAGCGAAAGCTTTTGGCAACCAGTGTATCGTCGTCGCCATCGATGCAAAACGCGAGGCTCCAGGGAAATGGGGAGTCTACACCCACGGCGGCCGCACCCCCGTCGGCCTCGATGCCGTGGAGTGGGCGAAGGAAGTCTGGAGGCGCGGCGCGGGCGAGATCCTGCTGACCTCCATGGACGCCGATGGCACCCAGGCCGGCTACGATTGCGAACTCACCGCTGCCATCTCCTCCGCCATCGGCATCCCCGTCATCGCCTCCGGTGGTGCGGGAAACCTCGACCACATGGTCGAGGTACTCGAAAAAGGCCAGGCCGACGCCGTCCTCGCCGCCTCCATCTTCCACTTCGGCATGCACACCGTCGGAGAGGCCAAGGAGCACTTCGCGAAAAACGGTGTCCCGGTCAGGCCGAGCTTCAAGCACGCGTGAATCCACCCCTCCATAAAATTTGATACGAACTCTTCCGCCGGAGGCTTTGGACTGCTGGGATTCTTCATTCCCAGCCCTCGGAGGAAAGCGTCGTTCATCCAGCTTGGCTCATGGCTACCGGGGTTCCCCGTTTCATCATCCTCACTCCAATAGCTGAGGCTAGGAACCACCGCCGTCCTGAGCCTGCGCCGCTTCGATGCCGTCCTTGCCGCCGACCCGCTTTCATGTAGATTATTGGCGTGAGAACCTTGGATACCTGCGCCAACCCCGGATTGATCCTTTCCTTCGATTTCGACGGAACTCTGCATGACCCTGCGGAAAAACCGCCGGTTCCGGCCTCGTTTTTCGAGACCATCCTCGACCTCCGTCAGACGAAAGGCGCGGTCTGGGGCATCAACACCGGACGCTCCATGCAGCACGTGCTCGAGGGGTTTATTGAGAGTAATTTCCCGTTCCTTCCGGACTGGGTGGTGGCGCGGGAGCGGGAGATCCATTTTCCCAATACCTTCGGACGCTTCGCGGCGCACAGGGAATGGAACGACCGCTGCGAAAAGGAGATCCACAAGCTTTTCAAGAGGTCGAAGAAGACACTCAAGGCAGTCCGCAAGGAGGTGGAGGAGCACACCGGGGCGCAATACATCGAGATGCACGGCGAGCCCGCCGGGCTGATCTCGCGCACCGAGGAGGAGATGGAATGGATCGTGGAGCGCATCACCCCGCTCATCGCCGCGATCCCGGATCTCGGCTGGCAGCGGAACTCGATCTACCTGCGCTTCGGCCACCGCAACTACCAGAAAGGCAGCACACTCTCCGAGGTCGCGCGCCTCTTCGAGCTGGACACCGCACGCACCTTCGCCGCCGGCGACAGCCACAACGATATCGAGATGCTCTCCCCGGAGCACTCCGGATACGCCGCCTGCCCAGCCAACGCCGTCGCCGCGATCCGCGAACTGGTCGCCGCACGCGGCGGACTGGTCACCACCGCCGCCCACGGGCAAGGCATTGTCGAAGCGCTGAGGAAGACCTTTCCGTGATCCTCACGAACCGGTTTCGGTCTCAGCAAGCTCCTCGTCGGCGGCGGGTTTTCCGTTCGGGTAGCGCCACCAGACCCATGCCTTCCCTAGGTGTATACGGATGTCCTCCGCAGCGAGGTATGCGGATGGGATAAGGTAGAGGGTGATAACAGTGGCGAAAAGGATACCGAAGGCCAGTGAGGTAGCCATGGGGATGAGCAGCTGCGCCTGCAGGGAGCGATCAAAGAGCAGTGGCAGCAGCCCGGCGAAGGTGGTGGCGGAGGTCAGGAAAATCGGACGGAAACGGCGCGTGCCGGACTGGATCACCGCCTCGCGCAAATCCATCCCCGCGCGGACTTTCTGATTGATGAAATCGACCATCACCAACGAGTCGTTCACCACCACTCCAGCGAGAGCCAGGATGCCGAAAATCGAAAGGTAGGACGGTGTGATGTCCATGATGAGATGCCCGAAGAGTGCGCCGATTGCGCCGAAGGGCACAGCGAGCATGACGAAGATCGGCTGATAGAGGGAGCGGAACGGGATTGCGAGCAGGGCGTAGAGGGCAAAAAACAGGGCCAGTCCGCCGTAAATCGAGCGAGTTTTCGTTTCCTCATGGTCGGCGACGTATCCCGTGTAGCGCCATGAAAGATCGTGGTGGGGGTTGAGGACGCGATCCAGCTCCGGACCGAGTGTGCGGGAGATGGCAACGATGTCCACGTCCTCATCGACAGGCGTGGCATGGACATCGATGACCCGCGCGCCGGCCACACGCTCGATGCGGGAGCGAGCCTTGACGAACTCTGCGGTGGCGACCGTCGGGAAAGGAGCCTCGCCGCCGGAGGGGGTGCGGATGCGGAGCTGATCCAGGGTGGCGAGGCTTTCCCTCATTTCAAGGGGCATACGTATCATCACCCGGATATCGTCCCGCCCGCGCTGGATTCGTTGCGCCTGCTCCCCGAAAAACGCCGCCCGCACCTGGCGGGAGAGATCGAGCTGAGTGAGCCCGATCGCCTCGCCCTCGGGACGAATCGTAATAATCATCTCGTCGTTCGTGCCTCCCGAGCTGGCCCAGGCGCTTTTGATCCCATCGTAGGACTCCAGCAATGCAACGACATCGCGGACCACCTGGTCCTTGCCTTCCATGTCGGGGCCGCGGATCTCGACACTGAGCGACTCCACCTCATTGTCGGAACCCATGCCAAAGCCCCTATCGCCGGACACGTAGAATTTATGGACGTCAGGCATCTTTCCAACGAGCTCGGTCCAGCGAGCCGCGATTACGGAATTCTTCGGTCCCGGGGTGCTGCGTTTACCGGGATCGGTGACTCCGATGATGAGATGGCCCGTGTTCGGATCCACTCCGCCGCCGTGGGCATGTCCACCGGAGCTAGTGAGCACATCGGTGATGAGCGACTCGCCAGTGCCGGGATCTGTGAATTCTCTTTTCAGCTGCGGCAGGAACGAGGCGACATAACGAGTACGCACATCCGTCTCCGCAACCTGGGCGTCGGCGGGCATGCGAACCACCGCCACAATGCGGTTCCTGTCGATGGACGGCATATTGACGAAGCCCATTTTTCCGGAGGTGAAATACCCGACCGAAGCCATCCCCACAGCGAGGAAAAGCGAGAGGGTGATATAACGGTGGCGGGTGGCGAGGCGGAGCGATGGACCGTAGAATCTTTCGACAAAGCGCTCCAGGCTGTCGGCGATGCGTTTCTGAAAGCGTTCGAAAACATTGAACCGTTTCCTGTGAACCTTGACGTGCTTGAGGTGGCAGGGCAGTGCGAGTTTCGACTCGATGAGGGAGAAGATCAAGACGGCGGCGACGATGGGTGGAATCTGTTTTGTAAAAGTGCCGTAGTAGCCATCAAAAAACATCAGCGGCACAAAGGCGACGATGGTGGTCAGGACGCCGAAGGTGACCGGAGTGGCGATCTCGATAGTGCCCTCGGTGGCGGCCTCCAGGGGATCCCCGCCCTCGCGCAGCTTGGTGTAAACGTTCTCGGCGGTGACGATCGCATCGTCCACAACAAGCCCGATGACGATGATGAAACCGAAGATCGACATCACATTCGCGGTGAGGCCGAACCACGGCATGACAATGAAACCGCCCGCGAATGCGACCGGGATACCCAGCACCACCCAGAAAGCCAGCATGGGGCGGAGGAACAGGCCTAACACGATAAGCACCAGCAGGCCACCCTGGAGCAAGGAGGTCACAAGTGTGCCTAGGCGGCCTTTTAGTTCCTCGGAGGAATCGTCCCAAACGGATATGGAGACTCCCTCCGGAAAACGCTCGGGAGTCGAGTCGACATAGCGTTTTACGCTTGAGGCGATCTCCAGGGCGTTCTCATCGCCGAGGCGGAGCACCTCGACGAGCAGGCAGGGCTTGCCGTTGAAACGCATGATTCTCCGGGACTCCTCGAAACCGTCTAAAATACTGGCCACATCCCCCAGCTTCACCTCGGAACCCTGCCTGTTGGTGATGACGATTTTCTCGAAATCGGCGCGGGTGTATGCCTGCCCCTTGGAACGGATGCTCAGCGAACCCTCGTCGGTCTGGATGCGCCCTGCGGGAAGATCCATCGAGGACTTGCGTATCGCCGCGCTCAGATCCGCAAAGGTCAGCCCGAAATCCCTCAGCCTGCGCGGATCCGCCTCCACTGCGATCTCCAGCGGCGAGATCCCCAGCACGTTCGCCTGCGAGATACCTTTCAGCGCGATGAGATCATCGCGCACCACCCGCGCCGCCCGCAGCAGATCCGCCTCCTCCATTTCCCCATACACCGCGACCTTGATCACATCGAACCACCGGCTACTGTCCGGAATGAAAATGTTCGGCGGCTCGATCTCAGGCGGGAAGCTGCTGATACGCTCCACCCGGGTTTTCACCTCCTCAAGGAGCGACTTGAGGTTGCGCTTGGACTCGGCATAAACCAAGACGCGAGCAAATCCGTCAGCTGCACGGGACTCGACCGTATCGATCCCGGAAAGCCCCTCCAGCGCAGCCTCGATGGGCAGGACGACCGCCTTCTCCACATCCGCAGGGCTGCCTCCGCGGTATTGCACGGTGATAAAGATCATCTCCCTGCTGAACGAAGGCTGCACCTCAAGGGGGACCTTTTCCACAGCCGACCAAGCACCCCAGGCAAGAATACCAAAGAGCAGAAAATTGGCGGCGATGTCGTTTTTTGCGAACCAGCGGATCATGGTGTGGGTGAAATTCTAACTTCTAAACTCCAAATCTCAAACATGGAGCCAGGCAAGAGGGATCAAACGTATGTCGGCGGCGGAATCTTGCAAAGCGTGAGTCGATGTCGTCATTCGGTCAGGTGCGTCATCATAGCGAATTTCGGTCTAGCGCTTTCATTTCCAACGCGCTGCGCAAGCCGTCGCTCGGGATATCCGAAGAAGGGATCGACGCCTTCCTCGAACTCTGCGGAAATGTCACCGTCCTGCCCGTCACCCGCGAACTTCTGCTCCGTGCTACAAGCATACGCCGCCGCTACCGGGTTTCGCATTGGGACTCCACAATTCTTGCCGCCGCACAGGAACTCCGTTGCCGCACCCTCCACTCGGAGGATCTCAGCCACGGACAGAACTTCGACGGCGTGCGCGGCGTTGATCCGTTCCGATAAATCCGGCTCTCAGATGTAGAACATCGGATCCGAGGGTGGGCTGGAGAAGGATTCCAAGGTAACGGCGTCGAGATCACCGGCAAGTTTCGTGGAAACGGTTTCCCAAGCACGGCGGACAGCGGAGCCGGATTGCCCCTGCTCGAGGGCGGTGTTCTGGAGCTGGGAGGGCTCCACGGCATCCACCACCTGGCGGAGGGTGATATTTTCCGCAGGCCGGGAAAGGATGTATCCGCCGCTGGCACCGCGGCGGGAGTCGATGATGCCCGCCCGGCGGAGATCGTTGAGGATCTGCACCAAAAAGTTCGCGGAGACAGCTTCGCGTTGCGCTAGGTCGTCAAGCCGGGTAAGAGTCTTGCCGTCATAGGACTTCGCGAGCTGCACTAGGGCGCGGCAGGCATATTCTAATTTTTGAGAAATCTTCATGAACGAAAACGGACAAACCGGTGTGGTAGAGGGTGGAATGAAGTTGTGCAGGGGGGAAGCCGCGAATTTGGAAAACCTCTGGACCAAGCTGCGCTCGGAGGCGGAAAAGCTGCACGAAGAGGAGGCGCGGCTGCGGCATCTCGTCGATGACGTGGTGCTTTCTCGGGGCAGCTTTGCGGAATCGCTTGCCGCTCGCCTAGGCAGGCGACTGGCGCGCGAGGACATGCCGCGAGAGATGATCGAGCCGCTCATATCCGAAATTATTTCCGCGGACGAACACATCGCCCACGCCTGCAGCCGCGATTTATTGGCGATATTCGAGCGCGATCCGGCGTGCTTTTCCCCGCTCGAGCCGCTGCTCTTTTTAAAGGGCTTCATGGCACTGAGCACTTACCGGGTGAGCAACCGACTCTGGCTCGACGGGCGCCGCTGGCTGGCACTCTATATCCAGAGCGTTTCCTCCGAGGTTTTCTCCACGGACATCCATCCGGCGGCGAGAATCGGCTGCGGGATACTGCTGGACCACGCGACCTCCTTCGTCGTCGGCGAAACGGCGATCATCGAGGACGATGTCTCCATCCTTCACGAGGTCACGCTCGGGGGAACCGGCAAGGCAACCGGCGACCGCCACCCGATCATCCGTTCCGGCGTGCTGATCGGTGCGGGTGCAAAGATCCTCGGACGTGTCGAGATCGGCACCCATGCAAAGGTCGGAGCCGGCAGCGTTGTATTGAATGACGTGCCACCGCACACGACCGTCGCGGGGGTTCCTGCGGTGGTCGTCGGCGAGGCGAGAGAGACGAACCCAGCTATGGAGATGGACCAGCATCTCGATTGCCTCGGCGGAGGAATCTGAAGCCATGAGTATGCCGGAACCCATGGGCGAGCCGACGAAGCGGCAGTGGATGGGTTACTGGAGCATGATCGTCCAGCAGACGCAGAACGCGTTCAACGACAAGGCCGCGCAATTCATTCTGATCCCGCTGGGCGGGGCGGTCGGCTACTCCGTTGAATCCGCTGCCGGGCTGATGATCGCGCTGCCATTCGTCCTCTTCGCCCCGCTGGCGGGCTGGATGAGCGACCGTTTTTCGAAACGCAACGTCATCGTCGGTGCGGCCATCGCACAGGTCGCCATCCTCACGCTGATCTGCGCGGGGGTGTTCCTGCACAGGATGCCGATGATACTGGCAGGCTTTTTCCTACTCGCGGTGCAGTCGGCGTTTTTCAGCCCGGCGAAGATCGGGATCAACAAGGAACTCGTCGGCTCCAAGCATCTCGGATTCGCCGCAGGGGTCCAGCAGATGATGGCCATGCTGGCCATTCTTGCCGGCCAAATCGTGGCTGGCTGGTGGTTCGACCATCGCTACATCGCCCTCGGATCGGTCAAGGAAAAGGCATGGGATGCTGCGTTCGTTCCGCTGGTAATCCTCGCATGCTGCTCGGTTCCGGCGGTGCTGATGGCGATCTCGATCCCGAAAGTGCCCTCGCACGGCAGGGAAAGGCTTTCCGGGAAAATTCTATTCAGCCATTTCAAGGATCTCGGGGAATTGTGGAAGGATGCCGGCCTGCGCCGCGCCTCGTTCGGAGTCGCCTATTTCTGGGGCTTCGCGGCGTTCATCAATCTCTGGTCCGTCAAGGTCGCGAAATCACTGACCCACGGCGGCGAGGGCTTCGGCACACTCTCTTCGATGTTCATGGCGGCCGCCTCGCTGGGGATGGCCGTGGGCTTCGGCTTCGCATCATGGCTGCTGCGCAAACGCATCGAGCTCGGCTGGGTGCCGCTCGCCGGGATGATGATGACGGTGTCAGCCCTAGTGCTCGCCTTCCTACCCGCCGGGAGCTGGCCGTTTCTGATCTGCCTCGGCTTGCTCGCGTTTTCCGCCGCGCTTTTCCTCTCCCCCCTCAACGCGTGGATGCAGGATCGCTACCCCGCCGACAAGCGCGGCGAACTCCAGTCCGCGGTGAACCTCCAGGACTGTTTCGGCGGGATCCTTGCGGTGGCCTCCATCGAAGCAATGATCCTGCTGGCGCGGGCGCTCGGAATGACGGAACTCGCCGGCTTCCGGATGCAGATGCTCGTCATCGGCCTGTCGTGCGGACTGATGAGTTGGTTCGTGCTGCGCATCCTGCCTGCCGATTTCATCCGCCTAATCTGCGTGGGAGCGGTGAAATCGATCTACCGCATCAAGCTCACCGGCACAGCCCGCATTCCGAAAACCGGAGGCGCGCTGCTGCTGCCCAACCATGTCACCTACGCCGACGCCTTTTTCATCTCTGCAGCGAGCGACAGGCCGGTGCGCTTCGTGATGGACGAGACCTTCATGGCCAACAAGGTGATACGTTTCGCGATGCATCTTTTCGATGGCGTTCCGATCCGCCGCGACCACCCGCTGGAGGCGATCCGCAAGACGATAGCGGCGCTCGAGGGCGGCCATCTCGTCGTCCTTTTTCCCGAAGGCCAGCTCACCCGCACCGGCGGACTCTGCGAGATCGAGCGCGGCTTCGAGCTCATCGCGAGGAAAGCGAAGGTGCCCATCATTCCAATCTGGGTCGATGGCTCATGGGGCTCGATCTTCTCCTTCGAACGCAGGCGCTTTTTGCGAAAAATCCCGTACCACTTACCATACGGCCTGTCGATCGCAGTCGGTTCTGAGATCACCTCCCGGAAACCAAGCTGCGGTGAATTACAGGCAGCCATGTTAAAAACTTCGGTGGAAGCAGTCGCACTGAAATTTCCGAAAGGAGCTACGCCAGCGCAACTCAACGCCTACCGGATGACCCGACTCGAAGCCATCCCCCGGGGCGCGAGGCTGCACATACTCGGAAAGGAACTGCACCCTTCCCTAATCTCCTCTCTCGATGAATTCACAAGGCTGACCAAAGGCCGACTGGTGATTCACGACTGCTTCGCGCCGCTCCTCGGCGAGCATTGGATCGGCGCAGAAACGCTGCGCACGCAGATTGCGGAAACGGGCGAACTGGAAAAAGAAATCACTTTTCACGACTTCGGCACCGATGCGGTGCTGCCGTTCGAAAAGGAAAACCTCACCCATCTCCCCTGCCTCGCGGTGGGTGGCGATGTCATCTCAATGTCCATGCCCCACCCCGCGGAACCGACCACGACAAGCACTTTCCAGGCAGGCAACAAGCCCGGCTCATGGGGTAAAATCCTGCCGGGATGGGATCTTGAAAACGGACGAGTTTCCCCCGGAAACCTAGCCCTCCCCGATGACGCGAGTCTCGACGGAGAAAGCTTCGTTGTGAAAAATTAGCCTACGCCTCCACGGGGGAAGAAAAGGGGTTTCCACAATATGAGATGCCGTCACTGTGTCACCCAAAGGATGAATGGGTGTCATTGCCGACCCTTCGAATGCCAACTCCCAAACACAAGCCCGGCTCTGCGCCCCTCCGCGAGCTTTGCGACTCTGCGACTCTGCGGTGAAAAATTCCATTCCCCGCATCACTCGGCATCCTTGCAGATGCGGAAGCCGAGATCCGGCCTGCGCAGCATCCGATCCGCAACCCAATCACGCGAAAGCGCACCCTTGTCGGGATTCAGATAAGAACCACCGACGATCACCCACAGCGGACCGCCGATTGGATTTGCGGGGTTCGCGCGAGGCTCCGAAGTCCATTCGGAAACGGAACCCGCCATGCCGAGCAGACCGTTGGTGGTGCGATCCGCAGTTTCAGCGTTCACAGGGAGCAGACCGCTGATCGGGATTTTCGAAGGCACTTTCGCACCCGCCATCAGCGCACCGAGCCACTCCTCCTGGGTGGGTAGATAGGCGCGCTTTGATTTCGCATAGGCGAAGGCATCCCACCAGTCCACGCCGACTACAGGTGTGTGAATATCGATCTCCCGCCCGTTCCATTCGTCAGCCGCCTTGGCCGCCTGGTAAAGGTTCGCCCAATCGTCGGGAGCGTGCCCGGATTTTTCGGAAGGCTGTTCCGGATGGTCGAACGCATGGTCGTCGCCAAGCACCTCCAGCGTCTCCAGGAAGGCCGCGTATTCGCCGATTGTGACCTCATACGCGGAGATCCGGAAATCCGGCACTCGCAGATTCAGCCCCTCCGGGGTCGTGTATCTACCCCTCTCCACCGAGACAAAATCCGGCTTCGGTGCCTTGGCCGCGGAGCGCTTCGGCTTTTTCGGAACAGCAAGGATCGCAGCAACAACCACCAGCAGCAGAATGCCGACCAGCCAGACCAAGCCGTTCTTTTTCTCCGGCCGGATCGCGGCGGTGGGAGGCACCACCACCCCCGAGGGCGTGGTCAACTGCTGCTCGATCTGCTCGCAATAGCCGCGCACCTGCGCCCAGCGGAGCGGCTTTGCCACATCCTGGCCGCGCATCCACGCGAGAAGGGTCAGGCATCGGGTCGCACCCGGTCGGTCGCGATCCAGCAGCGACTCCATTTCGGTACCCAGCTTCACCACATCACGCAGTGAATCATCCGGCGGCCTCTCGCCGGCAACCACCAGGTTCTTCATCCGGATGACCCCATGCTTGTCCACGTGGATCGCATCGAGTTCCAGCGGGGAAGTCTCGTTCCCGTGCGTCTCATGGTAGATGTTCGCCTCGGCCGCCCTCCTGAGGATGTGCACGAAATGCTGCGCCTTGATCCTTTCCCCGAGCGCCGCACGCTCCTGTAGGGTCTCACCCGGCAGCAGCTCATGGGCGTAGAAGCAGCTTCCGTTGTCGGTGCACGCCTCGTAGATCGATCCGACAAGTGGGTGCTCCACGGCGGCCATGGCGCGGACATCAGCCAGAAAATTCTCTCGTTCCCCCGCAGCCTCATCCTTCAGCTCCTCGATCAGAACCATCCGACCCACCGAAGCCTGCTCGGCCAGCCAGGATCTCGTCCTCCCGTCCTCCGACAGGCATTGTTTCGGGATATAATCCCCGAATTTGTGGTTCTCTTCGCTCACACCTTCCATACCTGCCTGTCCAATCAACTATTTCAATCTTTTGGAAGCAGAAGAGGAATATCGGGATCGAAGTTCGGCGGCAGCATGTCCTCGCTGAGGAATTCCGGGAAATCACCCCCCTGGTTGCCGGCCGGTGCGGATTGGCCGATCCGTGCCGCCAGATCCCTCGGCCATGCCTGCAGATCGAGAACTTCTCCCTTGTAGGTCAGCGTCACAACCTGGCCGTAGTAACTCAGTTTACCGAAAAGGTGCTCCGTTTGCGCATCGCGGATCGGGATGCGATAGTTCATTCGCAGGGTTTCCTCGCCCCCGGCCCAATCGAAAGGCAGCGAAATCCACGAAGGTTCAGCCCACGAATCATCCTCAAGCTGCACAATCTTGCCCTTGTCAGTCCTGTTGAAAAAGATCACCGCCACCTCGATCTCCTGCGCATCCACCTCCTCGCCCAGCGCCTTCTGTACCGGCACGGTCAGCACCACACGCTGGCCGCCCTGCGCCTTTGCATTGTTGAAAATCCTCACCCTGCCGAGCGCGATCTTGCCGAGCATGTCGGTGGGCTGCTCGAAGCCATCCCGCAGCTTCGCCGCCGCCACTTCGTAGAGCTCACCCGCTCCGGTGACACCCAGTTTGAAAACCCTTTCGTAATATTCCGATGCCTTGCCATAGACGCCCATCATCTCATGCACCATGCCCATCTCGAAGAGCACCGAGGGATCCTCGGGCGATTGTTTGAGCGCCTCCTCCAGTTTCACGATCGCCATCACCATGTCCCCGGCGATGCGGGCTTTCCGCCCCTCCTGCACCAGCAACTCGGCGCGTGGATCGGCGATCTCCGGCCGGATCAGGTTCTGCGGCTCCGGCACCGGCGGCAACTCCGGTGCAACCCTCACCTCCGCCCTCGGCGCGGGCTCCCCCCCCGCCACCGGCACACTGATCCGGATCGGCACCAGCTTCTCGACCTCTTTCTCAACGATCCTTACCTGCCGCCCCCCCTCAAACCTCACAGCGAGCGCCATCCCCGCGATAAGGAGTTGCGAAAATGCCATCAGACCCAGCCCGCAACAGGCGATCACAAACAGGCGGTTTCCTTTCATCGTTCCGGCAGACTGACGAAAATTCCCGGCCTCGTCAAATTTGATGTTCCCGCTGGTAAAAACTATTCTTCACCGCAAAGGCGCAGAGGTAGCAAAGGGGCGCAAAGCCGATCCTCTGAAAATTAGCACCTTGGCTTGCCTCTTCAAATTGAAATTCTCTTCCTCCGCGTCCCTTTGCGACTCGTTGCGCCTTTGCGGCAAATCCCCCTGGTCAGCAGCCTTGTCCACAGACCCGAAAGCGGTGTTGAATCATAAAAATGAAGATCGCCATCGGCATCATCCTCCTCCTCGCCATCGCATTTCTGCTGCCCTTGCCACCGGATTCCGTGGCGCTGCAGGGGCTTGATCCCGCGAAAATCCGCCTTGGACTGGCCTTCTTTGCCTGCATCGCTTTCCTCTGGATGACGGAAGCCATGCCGCTCGCCGTCACCGCCCTGCTCGTGCCGGTGCTCGGTGCAGCAATGGGTCTCTCGGGCGTCAGGGAATCGCTCGCCTCCTTCGCCGCGCCGCCGATCTTCCTGTTCTTCGGCGGCTTCGCGCTCGCCTCCGCCCTTTCAGCGCAGGGGCTGGACCGATGGATCGCGGAAAAACTGGCCCGCCTCGGGAAAGGCCGGTTCATTCCCGTTTCCATCCTGCTTTTCACCGCCACCGCCCTGCTTTCCATGTGGATGAGCAACACCGCCACCATCGCGATGATGATCCCTCTGGCTTTAGGCATACTCGGCCGCTTCAAGGCCGATGGGGCAATGGCCAACAACTCCCATTTCCTCCTGCTCGGCCTCGCCTACTCCGCAAGCATCGGCGGCCTCGGCACCATCGTTGGCAGCCCGCCCAACGGGATCGCCGCGAAGCAGCTCGGCATCGGATTTTCTGAATGGATGGTCTTCGGCATCCCGGCGGTTCTCGTCCTGCTCCCCGCGATGATCTTCACCCTCCGCCTGCTGCTGAAACCCTCGGAAACCGCAGCCGGCAGCATCTCCATCCGGGACGAACCTTTCCTGTGGACAGTCCCGCGCAAGCTCACCCTCGCGATCTTCGCACTCACCGCCATGTCGTGGATCTGCAGCTCGCAGCTCGGACGAATCATGAGCATCGCCGACATCGATACTTGGATCGCTCTCGCCGCCGCCGCACTGCTCGCCGCCAGCCGGGTGGTCACCTGGCAGGAAATCGACCGCGGAACCGATTGGGGCGTGCTCTTCCTTTTCGGCGGCGGACTCGCCCTCAGCGGCATACTCGGCAGCTCCGGAACCAGCCTCTTCATGGCAAGGCTGCTCGGCGGTGCCATCGACACTTGGCCGCTCTGGGCTCTCATCGCCGCCGTGGTGACCTTCGTCGTCTTCCTCACCGAGCTCTCCAGCAACACCGCCAGCGCCGCCCTCCTCGTCCCGATCTTCTATTCCATGGCCAAGGAATTCGATCTCCCCGCCGCACAGCTCATCCTGCCCCTCGCTCTCGCCGCCTCCTGCGCCTTCATGCTCCCGGTCGGCACCCCGCCCAACGCCATCGTCTACGCCACCGGCCGCATCCCCCAGCCGGTCATGCTGAGGGCAGGCTTCGTCCTGAACCTCCTCTTCATCATCCTCATCACCGCAATGTCGCTGATCCTGTTCTGATCCATGCCGGAGCCGGGGACGTTTAGAACGCAAACCCTCACGGAGCCACCCGCACCACCCGGTAAAACCTCCGCTCCCCCACCGCGGTCGGATCCGAAAACACCGCCACCGGATCATACGCCGCCCATGCGTCATACATCGCTGCAGAGCTATGGTACAGGTTTCTCGAATGCACCGTCGGCGCCGGGAAATCCCTCCGGATTGCCTCAAGACACTCCTCATTCATCCTTCGTGCCACAGACTGATCCGCACGTCCCCCGCCTGCCATCAGCACCCAAACCAAAAAATACTGGAATATCCCTAACCCCATCATGATGCTGCCAGCATCCTATCAACACATCACCAAGGTCGAGCAACAATCCGCCCGCAGCTTGGGGAAAACACCCAGACGGCGCCTACAATTTCCACTTTTCCGCACCCACCCATCCTCGGTGGCAAGGGGTTAAACGAATGCACACGCGGCCTCTCGAAGAAAATGCCCCAATGTGACGGATCACACAGATTCCTCCACCTCGGCTTCCCCAGTCTTCTCCACCATCTCGAACTCCCCCAGCGGCTTGATCAGATTCGTGGGGAGTGGAAAGATTCTGTCGTAGATGCCCGGGGCGACTTCGTTGGCCTGCGGGTAGGCGTCGCGGAGCATCTCCATCTTCGCATCGAGATTGTCGATGTAGTGGAGGGCGTAGGCCTCGGGGGTTTTCGGCAGGACGGGTGAGCCGAATTCCAGCTGCCCGTGGTGACTGCCGATGAGGTGGAGCAGGTGCAGGCGGACATCCTCGGTGGAGGGCTTGCAGGCAGAGAATCCCTCGAACCCTCCGGCATCAATCAGGCCGTGCCAGAGCTTGTTGACCAGCTCGATGCCGAGCGGGATATGGCCGAGCATCTCGCCGTATTTCGAGTGGATCTGACCGAAGCCGTCCTCTGGATAGGTGTTTTCCCAGAGCTTCCCGCAATCGTGGAACAGCACCCCGGCGATCATCAGGTCGCGGTTGAGCTCCGGGTAGATCCCGGAGATCGCATCCGCGGAGCGCATCATCTGGGCGACGTGCTCGACCAGCCCGCCGCGGCGCGCGTGGTGGTTCTTGCGTGCCGCGGCGGTGCGCCGGAACCTGTCCCCCATCGTTTCGAAAAAATGGCTGCAGAGCTTTTTCAGGCGCAGGTCGGCCATACTTCCGCAGAGCACCGTGATATCGGCGAAATCCTTTTCCTGTTTTTTCCTGACAATCGGATCGCCGGCCAGGAAATCAGCGATACCCGCATCTTCGAGCTGCTTCCAGCTGACAGCGCTGCCGTTGACGCCGTATTGGTTCTGCGTCCACTCGCCCTCGAGCCTGACGATGGTGTTCAGCGGCAGGCTCCCGGCCTCCGAGTGCAGGGGGCTGTCCGACCAGACCTTGAGGTTCAGGGAACCCGTCGCATCCGCAAAGGTGAGATCGAAATACGGCTTACCGCCCTTGGTGGATTTCACAGTCCGAGCCTGGAGCTGCGCCAACACGGATGCGATTAAAGGCACCTCTCCCGCCTGTTCCTTCAAGCTCGAAATCGAGATCACGCTCATTACCAAAAGCTGCGCAGCTCACCCGGCCATGTCACGAACCGATTGGCTTCCAGCTCTTTTCGAGCAATTCCCGTATCCTCGCCGGATCGGTGGCGGTGACCTTTGCCACGAAGCCACGGGCATGTGCGAAATGGACATCCGGCTCGTCGCCAACACGGGTGAAATCAAAGCCGAGGTGATCGTTGAAACGAGAAAGGGCGAAGCCTGCCCCGCGCCGATCCGGATAGACCATACCGGTCACCCGCTGATCCTCGGAAAGTCCGGCGGCATATCTGGCGAGACCCGCCGAGGCATCGTCCGACAGGTTTTCCGAGCGCGGCAGGAACAGCACCCTGAAATTTTCCTCCGGATGGTCGATCTCCCAGATCTCGCAGATGCGTGCGATCTCATTGAGCTTCTCACGCAGGGATCTCAGGTAGCCGATCAGGTCTCCGCCTATCCATTTCATGACCTCCCACATCGGTTCACCGGGACGGATCTCCGACATGCCGGCGAAGCGGCGCAGGAGCGTGAGGTCGATGGTCGAGTTGAGCTTCGATAGGAGCTCCCGCTCGACACCGAGCCATGCCGCCGTTTCCTGCGGACCGCGGGTGTCGAACCACTCGGCGACCTCCAGCCAGTCGCAATACTTCTGTGCGTCCTCGTAGAGGCCGAGATCCATCAGCACCAAGCTCAGCGAGCAGGTTGGCGGATGATCCTTGGGGAACTGGTGGTGATCGAAATTGCCACGCGCCGGATCGTGCTCGCCGCCGACATCGACGACGGCCACAGACGGATCATCGAGATCATCCTGCTTCGGCTCGCGGCGCGAAATGGTAACCTCGTTGGTGGCAACCAGAAGGCAACACGCAAGGAACTCATCCTTATGCGCGCTTCCCGGGTGGGTCAGTATTCCTGAAAATTTCCTCATAAACTATGCATACACAAGGCGACCGTTACTCCGCCCATGCAAGATGATTCCGAAAAATCTCCGGTCGGAGATCAATGTCAGTCGTACTTCGGCGTCTTGTGGTGACTGAAATAGTCGTCGCTGAGATACGTCGAGGTTGGATAGTCAGGCAGCGGCCCAGCATCTGGAGAAAGGGTCATGTTCGCCCATTTTGCGTCCTCAGACTGCGAGTAGGAAATGCTCACCGGGGTGCCGACGGAAACCAAGCGGAAGAATTTCGGTGAAAGGTTTTCATGCATGCGGATGCAGCCGTGGGTACAGGGCGAGTGCTTGACCCAGCCGGTATGGAAGCCGTAGGCGGTCTTGAACTCGCACCAGTATGGCATCGGCGTGCCCTTGAACGACCAGCCGGATGGTTTCTTGCTCAGGTAGGCCTTCTTGGCCCGTTTCCCCTTGTATGCGTAGCCGTGGGTGTTGGCTCGGTAGAACTTGTTCTTGCTCTTGATGCGAAAACTTCCGGAAGGGGTCGGGGAACTGGACTTACCAACGGATACCGGCATCGCCATCAGCATCTCGCCACCCTCCATCACGTAAACCCGCTGTTTGCTGAGCGAGACTTTCACTTTCACAGCGGAAGGGTTCTTCGGCAGCTTCGCCGGCCTGTCGTAGGCTTGGTAGGAACTCAGCCCCCCACCGGCAGTATTCATCGAGCAGGAACTGAATCCGGCGGCACCCAAGCCTGCCACCGCCCATATCAAAATTGTGCGTATCTTCATATTGTATTCGTATTGGGCAACTTTGAAACGCGGCGCGGAAAAGGCAAGCCAACGCTTCCGGAGGAGTGTGATTTTTATCGGTGTATTCGCCTGACGCAGCCCAAGCCATTCAATCATGGTAGGGCGGATCCGGCTCGGTCAGCCCTGATCAAAAAACGCAAGCGCCGTATCTCAGAAAAGGGAGTGAAGCCACGGCAAGACACGGCATTCCCCCCCGGGATCTCACTTCCGTGTGGGAAACACCGATAAAAATCACCCCACTTCCGGAGCAGACAAAAAATCACCTCGCCTCGCGCTGCCACTCTTCCACCCGCCCGTTGATGAACCACACGGTGGCCTTGCGGTAGGGCACGTAGGTTACCTGGGGGCCGAAGCTGGCGCCGATCCCTGAATAGCGGTAGGGGCCGTAACCTCCGTATCCGTAGCCACCGTAGATATTATTGGTCACCACCGGCTTCGAGCTGCGGTAATCCCAGCGATCCATTCGCTTGCCCTTGCGGAGCCCCTCCACCTGATCCGACGGGCTGCCCCATGCCAACGCCACGGCAGCCTTTTCCATGCCCTCCGCGATCTCACCTTTGCTGACGAGCTGCTTGTGCTTTTCGCTAAGGCGCTCGTAGGCCTCAGGCCGCTGCGAAATCCGGTAGGAGGGGGTTTTTGGAGCACACGAAACTGCGAACAATGCGACAAGCACGACACCGACTGCGGGAAAAAGTTTTTTCATATTTTCAATTTGGCACGCAGCCAGCTTTTTTGCAAACTGCAAGATGGCTTCCGGAAGGGCGCCACCATACCCAAGAAACTTCAAAGACGGGCTTGCCAACCCGGAGAGCAACCTTCAAATCTTTGCCCGAACTCATCACCGAACCAACCCATCCATGTCAGATTTGCTAGCACAAGAAGAACTCGCCGTTGCCCTCAAGAAATGCCCGGAGTGGGAGCAGGAGAAGACGTATATCACCCGCAGCATCGAGTTCGAAGAATTCATGGAGGGAATCGATTTCGTAGCCGTTGTCGGTGAGATCGCCGAGGAGGCACAGCACCACCCCGACATCTCCGTCAAATACACCAAAGTTACGCTCAAGCTCACCACCCACGATGTCGGCGGTGTCACCGACCTCGACATCCAACTCGCCCAGCGCATCGACAACGTCCTCGACTGATCCATCTGCGGCGAAACCCGCTTTTCCCAACCCGGGCGCAATGCCCGGGTTTTTTCATGCCCCGTCTTCCTTAGAGTTTGAATTTTAGAATTTAGAATTTACTCACCTGGGCATCATCAGCTCGTCGTCGTTGAGACCGGTGAGTCCGCGCAGGCCGCTGAGCAGGCGCTTCAACGTGAAGAACAGGAAGGCCATGATCGGCACCCCGATCACCACAAAGCCCCATCCCGTCACCTTCGCCACCTTCTCGTTGTAGTCCGACATTGCATCAGGCGCCGCATGATCGAGGCCACCCAGGAAATACATCGCGAGGCCGAAGTTCATCAGCGTGCTCACGAAAAATGACAACGAGAACAGCAACGTCGCGTTAAGCAGCACCTTGCTGTAATCGGTCTGCTTGCCGAGCTCCGCGACTTTGTTTTCAATCTTGTTGATGTCGAAGATCGAATCGCTGTAGAGGAAAGTCCGCAACAGCGGCGTCTTCGACCAGTGCGAGGCGACGATCGCGATCCCGAGCACGAACGGGATCGATGCCTCTTTCAAGCCGAACAGCACGGCGGCGTGCTCCTTGACGGTGCCATCCTTGTTCCAGAGGAAAAGCGTCAGCCCGCCGGTCAGCAGCACGGAGAACAACCCGAGCCCGGAGAAAAAGTTCATCTTCTTGGTTTTCGCGAAAAACCAGATTCCGTAGCCGATCGGGAACGCCAGCGCCACGCCCAGCGCCTTGAGCGGGCCGATGTGCCAGGGCTTCGCCGCCTTGCCGAGCATTTCCTGGATCGCTGGATCCTTGCTCAGGTAGCTCAGCGCCAGGACAGGGATCAAGACGTTGATCAGGATGTTCGCGAGCGGATGCTCCTGTGCTGGTTTGGGGGCTTCTTTTTCAGTCGTCATGAGAGGTTGAGCAGGGAGAAAACACGCCCCCGCTTGATCTTGAAAGCCCAAACGCTTCCACATTGCCATCAAACGAAGGATGGACCGAAGTGACCACGGGCACCGAATGTTCAATCTCGGCCCTTGAGAATTCGGAGCCGGGGGGTGAAAGTCGCGGCGTGCCAAATCTCTCCAGCAAACTTTTCGCCGTCGCCAAGCAATACATTCCCGGCGGTGTGAACTCCCCCGTCCGCGCTTTCAAAAACGTCGATGGCGAACCGTTCTTCGTCCGCCGTGCCAAGGGCTGCCGCATCACCGACATCGACGGAAAAACCTACATCGATTACATCGGCTCATGGGGGCCGAACATCCTCGGCCACGCCCCCGTTGCCGTCACCAACGCCATCCACCAAGTCGCCAAGGACGGAATTTCCTTCGGCATCCCGAATCCCCACGAGGTGGACATGGCGAAAACCATCACCGAATGGGTGCCATCGGTGGAAAAAGTCCGCATGACCTCCTCTGGCACCGAGGCGACGATGTCCGCGATCCGCCTCGCTCGTGGATTCACAAAGCGCGATTACATCGTCAAGTTCGACGGCTGCTACCACGGACACAGCGATTCCCTACTCGTCGCCGCGGGTTCCGGCGCACTCACCCACGGCGAGCCGGATTCGGCGGGCGTCCCGAAATCGTTCGCGGAAAAAACCATCGTCCTGTCCTACAACGACCCGGAAGCGCTCACCAAGCTGTTCGAGGAAATGGGCGAGCAAATCGCCGCGATCATCGTCGAGTCCTATCCCGCCAACGCCGGCCTGGTATTCCCGAAACCCGGATACCTCGATCTGCTTTCCTCAATCACCAAGAAATACGAAGCCCTGCTGATCTTCGACGAAGTCATGACCGGCTTTCGCCTCGGCAAGGCCGGCGTGCAGGGGCTGGAAAACATCACCCCGGATCTTTCCTGCTTCGGAAAAGTCATCGGCGGTGGCCTCCCGGTGGGAGCCTTCGGCGGCCGCGCAGACGTCATGGACATGCTCGCCCCCCTCGGCCCCGTCTACCAGGCGGGCACGCTTTCCGGCAACCCGCTCGCCATGGCCGCCGGCCTCACCCAGCTCGGTGAGCTCTCCGCCGGCACCCCAGACGGCTTCGCCCGCCTCGATCAACTCGGCCTGCATTTCGAAACCGGCCTGCGCGCCCTAATGGCGAAAAAGGGCATCCCCCACAGCATCAACCGCGTCGGATCCATGTTCTGCCTGTTCTTCACCGACCGCGAGATCGTCAACGTCGACGACGTCATGAAACAGGACATGGAACTCTTCAAAAAGTTCTTCTGGGCCTGCCTCGACAAAGGCGTCTACATCGCCCCCTCCCCCTACGAAACCGGCTTCCTTTCCCTCGCCCACACCGAGGCCGACCTCGACGATACACTCACGGTCTTCGAAGAAGCGCTCGCGGAAATCTAATCTAGCGGCGATCTTCGGTCGCAGCTTGCGTTCACGTGCTTCAGTCCTATCTAGTGAAATGAAAGCAATCAGCCTATCCCTAGCTCTCGCCGCATCCACCCTCGCCGCCGAACTGTTGCTCCACAAAGGATTTCTACTATTTGTCTGGGAACATGTGGTTCATCAACCCCAACGGGGTTGCGTCCGAGCCTGAAAAACCCAAGGAATCTGGAGAAAACTTGCGGAAAATGTTAAATTGCGAGGACTCCCCATTCATGAACCGCGTAAGCAAAAGAAATGAGTTTCGAGTTGCCGCAATTCCTCAATGAAGAAAACCGGCTTGGATCCCCATAGCGCTCGACAATTCTTGAAACCAAGAATAGCCATATTCATGCCAACTTCCAAGCCTCCCAACCAAATCGATGGACTGGGAAATCCAAACGAAGAAATGCCCCTTACATGGGCAAAACGGATTCTGGTCAGCGTCATTATCATATGGATAATTACATTCGTTGTTGGCCTAGTATTGGGCGCATGTGGACTGGCTGAATCGCTAGCGAGATTTGGTGACTGGTTCGGGACGATAAACGCCCTAT
>Ga0206130_10003423_pt1 | contig 20715 bp, 27 predicted proteins | sample Helgoland_Spring_9_FD_148637 | JGI IMG/M metagenome (GOLD analysis project Ga0206130, IMG submission 148637) | Pelagic subsurface seawater microbial communities from Kabeltonne, Helgoland, North Sea - Helgoland_Spring_Bloom_20160512_1 | ecosystem: Environmental > Aquatic > Marine > Epipelagic ... | reverse complement strand
TTATGACTGTTTGCTGAAGTGGAAATAAGGAGGAACTTGTAGCATACACTGAAGCCAGAAGTCCCAGTTCCATTGGATTTATATCATTACCAACTTTTGCGAGCCAATCTACTGCAGTAGGGGTACTTATTTGCATCTGAGGCATTTCTTCAATGTTTTGTGGCAAAGAAGATTCAGCCATAAAACGATCTACGGGAACCCCCACATCGCGCAGGATTGCTACGAAATCATTTAGATATGCTGCTCTAACGAGTCCAAGTCGCTGGTCCATTTAAATTATCTTACATTGAGTGGAAAGTTTTGGCTAATATTATATAATGTCCCTGCGCTAACCCGTTATTTTCAGTGTTTAGCTTCATTGTTTATTTTAGGCAGTTATAAAAAATAACAGATTAAAATGGCTTTGTAAAATTCTTAAGACTTATTTCCAGAAAGTTTTTTTAGTTTTAATACAATACTATTGTTATCGAAATTTATTAGACTTCAATGCTAATAAGTATAAATATGACACATTTTTAGATGAGCAGAAGGACAGTATCACGCTCACCCATGCAAAATAAACAAAAATTATGACGAGACTCTATTAATAAAAAAGAAAAAGGGGCCACTACCTGCGGCCCCCAATCATTTTTAATTTCCGCAAAACTTAAAGATTTTTCTGGCTCATCTCACTCGCTATGCGATCAGCTTGACGGATTGCCAATGAAACGATGGTTAAGGTCGGATTCTCAGCGGCTCCAGTTGTGAATTGAGATCCATCAGAGATGAACAGATTGTCAATATCATGACTTTGTCCCCATTTATTTACAACGCCATCTTGAACTTTTGCCGACATACGGTTGGTGCCTAAGTTGTGGGTCGAGGGATACGGAGGTGTTGGGAAAGTTCGGGTTGCACCAACCGCTTCATAAACCGCCTTGCCCTGTTGATAAGCATGGTTCCGCATGGCTATATCATTGGGATGATCTGTGAAATGCACGTTTGCTACTGGAAGTCCCCATTGATCTTTGACTTCATTATTTAGTGTAACGCGGTTACTTTCTTGAGGCATGTCTTCCCCAACAATCCACATGCCAGCCATATTTTCATAGCTATCCATTGCGGAGGTAAACGACCGGCCCCAAGCGCCAGGATCAAGGAAAGCTGCCATAAATGGAACTCCCAAGCCTAATGTTTCCAGCTCATATCCACCAACAAAACCGCGGCTGGGATCGTGACGTGCTTCATCCTGAATTATACCAGCCATTGTGGTTCCACGCCACATGCGAACGGGCTTATCAAATGCTGCATACACTGATCCAGTCATGTGGCGCATGTAGTTCTTACCGACCATTCCTGAAGAGTTTGCTAATCCATCCGGGAACATAGCCGAGGCAGAATTAAGTAACATTCTCGGGCTCTCCAGTGAATTGCCAGCAACGCACACAACCCGCGCCTTTTGCATTTGGAGAGCACCATCTTTGTCGAAGTACTCAACACCGGTTACTTTACCTTCATCATTATGAAGAATACGTGCTACTTGTGCGTTTTCTCGCACTTCTAGGTTTCCGGTGGCTTCACCGCGGGGAATATCAGTGTAGGCGGCCGACCATTTAGCTCCCCATTTACAGCCCTGAAAACAAAATCCAGTCTGCTGGCAGGCAAGACGGTCATCGTAGTCCACTGGATTAATCGCCATTCGGCCAGTGCTTACTTCCTTATAGCCAAGTTTTTTTGCCCCTGCTTCAAATACTTTGAAGTTGTTGTTTCCAGGCAAACCCGGAATACCATTGGTGCGAGTAACGCCCAGCTTTTTTTCTGCCTTGTCATAATAAGGCTCTAAGTCTGCCAAAGTAATTGGCCAATCTAAAAGGCTTGCGCCCTCAACATCTCCGTAGTGGGTTTGAGTTTTAAACTCATGTTCTTGAATGCGTAAGGATGCACCTGCCCAGTGTGTTGTGGCTCCACCTACAGCTTTTACAATCCATGCAGGCAAGCCAGAAAAGTCTCGCGATACCCGCCAGTCCCCTGACGTGGTGCGAGGGTCTGTCCAGGCAAGTTGGCCAAAGCTTTCCCATTCGTCATTTACATAGTCTTCGGGTAAATACCGACCACCAGCTTCGAGCGCCACAACTTTGACACCCTTTTGCGCTAGTTCATTAGATAGTACACCGCCACCGGCACCAGTGCCGATAACCACTACGACGTTGTCGTCGTTTAAATCAAATTTAGCGACCATTGGATTATCCTCCCTTATAACCAGTTGATGTCATTGAAGCCGCGGTCTACGTACCCGCCTTTAGAAAAGGACTCGCCTTCGTAGCCAAAAATTGGCCAAACCGCTTTTTGGTTGTACAATCCGGTTACTAGACCCCCTCGAATGGTTTGAAAAAATCCCGTATCTTCCATAGCTGTTAAAAGCTTGACGCGATCTGATTCCCAGCCGACGCTTAGATAGTCCGCGAAGCCAGCTGCTTTCGCGGATGCATCCAACGCTGCAACGCCCTCGGCGATCATATCTTTGGTCCCGTCACTGTCATAACCTTTGACCGCGATGACATAATACTCGTCACCAATCTGATCGTGAGGATAAATATCTCTCGCCATTTGAAAAATGGTAGCCATTTGGTGGCTTGAGATAACGTTAACTGTTAACGCCCAAGACGCATTTGGGGCCGCTATAAAACCGCCACCAATTACTGCCAGAGAACCGGCAGCGGCAGCTCTACCCAAAAGGGCTCTGCGTGTTAAGTTTGTTGGTTTCGTTTCCTTGGTCATAAATTCCTCCCTATCGAAACATTTTTGTTTTCTTAATTATTCAAAGCGTCCCTGGCGCTGCAAAACTTCAATTTCGTAACCATCAGGATCGGTTACAAAGAAAAACTTTGCAATTGGGACACCATTATTTTTGAAATCTACCAGTTTGCGAGGTTCCAAGCCTTCAGCTTCGAATCGTGCATGCTCAGCGGTAACATTATCTACCACCACCGCAAAATGGCCGTACCCATTACCAAGATCATACGCCTCTTCCTGATTTTTATTTATAGTCAACTCAAGCTCAAAAGAGGTCTCTTCATTGCTCATATAGACTAGTGTAAAGCCATCGAAGTCCAGTCGGTCAGCAATGTCCAAGCCAAATGCTTTTTTGTAAAAGGCAACGGAACGTTCCTCATTTAGCACTCGAATCATCGAGTGTATCATCTTTGCCAAAGTAGTCCTCCCGTAGGTAGTTGTAGGGACAAGCTTATGTCGAGCAAAGTTATTTTGGTAGTAATTACATACTACTGATTTAATTTTACGCTACAGATCTTACTCTGCTGCAGTTGTATCTGACAAATGCTTGTTTTCGTATTCTCCAAGGTGGATCGTGCAAGCGCAACGAAGAAGCGAGGTGAAATTCAGTGCTTCACCATGAATTTCAAGAACTTCAGCATGTAGCTTTGAAATAAAAGCTGGGGTGCTGAGCTTTTCTTTGGCAGCAATTTGATCAACGATTTTCCAAAAAGAACGTTCAAGTCTGATTGAAGTACTTTGACCATTTAAACGTAGGCGCCGTGTTACTGGTTCGTAACGTTCTTGATCTTGACCTGCAAACATTTGACACATTATTGTGGGTCCCTCATTTAAGATGCACGAGTAGAGTGTTTGTTACCGGCGTCAGCACTTAATTTGCCAAAAAACAACGATATTAGGCAGCTTATAGCATTATTTTTAAATTTGAAATCATACGTATTCAATTTGCATTGATTTTTGTGCTAAAAACGCTGCCTTTGTTTTGTCAAATCCTGATAACACTATTAAAATTGTAGAATTTGCTCGCCGAATTCATTTAAAAGCATCTTTTTCCCTTCTTTTTCGACATATCGAAATCCGAATTTGGCATTAAACTGACCATGACTTGCCCCGTTGCTGTCAAAAATTAAAAATGGGCATAAAATTGTTTCACAACCAACTTGCGCAACGTACAACTCAACGCGTGGAATATAGGTGATGACTACATTGCCAGGTGAGAATGAAATAGATTGTAAATTCACAAACGCTTCAAATGCCTGTTTAGCAAGTGGATCAGTTTGATATTCATCAACCCCTGAAAGTTCTGAGGCCTGTTCAGCGTCATAATGACGAAAGGACGGTTGATATCCGTCTTGTTCGTAGGGTGAAACATCAACAAAATTGATAAATATTGTCCATTCTCGATTGCCATTGGCATTTATTGCAGAACATTGATCAAAACTTACGACTGCAATGAAATCCCCTTGCTGCATAATATATGCTGTTTCGGGGTCTATCGCTTCGCGTACTGCGTTTCCGTACCAAGCGCGAGCTTCTTTTGTGGTTGCTATGTGGTCATCACCATCCATAGGATCTTTGCGAGACTTGGCATGGAACCAATACCTGTCTTGCTGTAGATAAGCCGCGTTGTCTGTTATTGGGTTGCCACGTGAATTATACTTATCAGCAGCAGTCACGTGCTGAATCAAATATGATGTCTCACAAGACAGGACAGGAAACGTAAAAACAAAGTATGTACAGATTACTCCAAAAACACTTTTAGCTTTATTCACCAAACTTTCCCTTATTTGTTTTTAAATAAATTTTGTTTCATCTATTTATTGCGTAAATCGATGTGGTGATAGAACTAAAATGAAAGTTTTTATTTCATTTTAAAAACAGTGTCTCAATGCATTCGGTTTAACATTCAATATCACAAGTTTACTTTACTACATGTATGCCAAGTTATGATTAGAATAATTATGAATGAAGTCGTTCTAAATTTGTGGTGTTGATGGATGTGTATTTATCAAAAGGTATCCTTGCAGTCTTTAAAGGTTTGTGTTGACTTGCCATAATGAAGTTTTGCAATTGTTTGCCGTAATCGGATGGACCATGCCGAAGAAAAGTCAAATTTTAAACATAGTTGCGTACGAAGGATCGTTGTGACTTTGGAGCTGAAAAGTACACTGAGGAGAATAAATATGCGGAAATTTTTGAGTACCACGGCTGCTGCTATAGCGTTAGCGTTTACGACAGTGCCAGTGGCAAACGCGGCCGACTTGAAAGTTGGTTTAGTTCTTACACTTTCGGGCCCTCCGGGAGCTTTGGGAAAGCAGGCGGAAGATGGGTTCAATCTTGCTGTTGAAAAACTTGGTGGTTCATTGGGCGGTGCCAACACGACGGTTGTGGTCGTCGATGACGAATTAAAGCCGGATGTAGCTTTGACGCGGGTCAAAAGCCTTCTCGAACGCGATGACGTAGACATTGTAGTAGGCACCATATTCTCGAATATGTTGGCCGCAATCTACAAGCCGGTTATCAAAGCAGATAAAATTCTTATAAGTCCAAATGCTGGTCCCTCAACATTTGCGGGTGAAAAATGCCACCCAAATTTCTTCGTGACGTCTTATCAAAATAACCAAAACTTTGAGGCATTGGGAAAATATGCCCAAGATAATGGTGTAAAACGGGTCTTTATGCTGGCTCCAAATTATCAAGCTGGTCGGGATGCGATGAATGGCTTTAAAAAGTATTTTAAAGGCGACATTGCTGATGAAGTATTCACGCCACTTGGGCATAAAGATTTCTCGGCAGAGATAGCGCAGATTGCGACCTCAAAATCTGATGCAGTGTTTACCTTTATGCCAGGTGGTATGGGAGTGCGTTTCGTTAAACAGTTTGATGAAGCTGGCTTGTCGGATAAAATGACTTTTCTTTCCGCCTTTACAGTCGATGAGACAACACTTCCCGCTCAGAAAGATGCCGCTGTTGGTTTGTTTGGTGCTGGAACTTGGGCGCCAGACTTTGACCTAGATCGCTCAAAAGATTTTGTTTCTAGTTTCGAGGCAAAATACGGGTATGTTCCTGGCAGCTATGCAATGCAGGCTTATGATGCAGCCTTGCTAATTGACAGTGCGGTTTCAGCAGTTGATGGCGATGTTTCTAACAAAGAAGGTTTGATGGCTGCATTAAAGGAAGCCAAGTTTGATAGCATGCGCGGCACCTTTACGTTCAATAACAACCAGTATCCTATTCAAGACTTTTATCTACTCAACATCGCTAAACGAGCTGATGGGAAATATCAGACAGAAATAGCAGAGAAAATCCTTGAAAATTCCGGGGACTCTTTTGCTGCAGAATGCAAAATGTAAATCAGAAACAGACATCGAAGATGCGTCATCAATATGATAAACGCATCTTCTTTGTGTGTCATACAATGAATTAAACGCCCAATGTCGATGAGCTTGTTTCTTGTTCAGAGCCTTAACGGCCTGCAATTTGGCATTTTGCTTTTTTTAATTGCAGCAGGCCTTACGCTTGTTTTTGGGGTCATGGGTTTCATCAATCTTGCACATGGTGTGCAATATATGATTGGCGCTTATCTGACGTTCATGTTTTTTCAATGGACCACCAATTTCTTTATTGCGCTATTACTTGGAATGATTGTTGCCCTGATTATTGGCTTGGCCTGTGAAATGTTTATTTTTCGACATCTTTATCAGCGGAATCATCTCGATCAGGTGCTTGCGACCTTTGGTATTATCCTGTTCGTAAATGAATTAGTGAAGGTAATTTGGGGACCGTCTTCGCTTATTTTACCCCCACCTGAAATTTTTTCATGGTCATTTGAGATTATTGAGGGTTTGCGGTACCCGATTTATCGTTTGGTGGTAATTGCAGTAGGAATTACGGTGGCTGTGGGTTTGTATTTTGCCGTGTTTAAAACGCGCGTTGGAATGTTGGTCCGCGCTGGTGCAACTAATCCTGAGATGGTCAGTGCCCTAGGCGTAGATATTAAAAGGTTGTTCATGATCGTGTTTGGATTTGGCACGATGCTAGCTGGATTTGCTGGTGCAATTGCGGCGCCGATGTTCTCGCTGGAACCAAACATGGGTGATGACCTTTTGATTACTGTCTTTGTGGTTATAATTATTGGGGGAATTGGGTCTATCCGCGGTGCATTTATTGCCGCAGTACTAATAGGTTTGTTGGATACCCTAGGGCGAGCGGTTACAACAGACATTTTAAGACTTTTTTTCGATCCATCTACGGCTAATCAAATTGGGCCCGCTTTATCTTCAATGCTCATATATATTTTGATGGCGGTCGTCCTGTTTTTTAAACCTGAAGGGCTGTTTCCAGTGCATAGGGCAGGGTAATGGAGGTCGCGGTTTCACAATTTCGCTCAATATGTCAAAATCGTTCTCTCATTTTTGGTTTAGGAATTTTATTTTTACTGGCTCTGACGCCCTATTGGTCTCAGATTTTTGGTGGTAGCTATGTGGTGTCATTGGTAGTGAAAGCGATGATTTTTGCCATTGCAAGCCTATCTCTAAATCTGCTGATTGGGTACGGTGGATTGGTTAGCTTTGGCCATGCTGCATTTTTAGGCTTGGGATCCTATGTGACTGGAATTTTGATTACTGAGGGGGTAACGGACGCACTAATTATATTACCAATGGTATTAGCCGTATCAGGCCTTTTTGCACTAATTACCGGTGCGATAAGTCTGCGGACGTCTGGTGTTTATTTTATTATGATTACCCTTGCCTTTGGACAGATGTTATTTTTCTCTCTGTCTTCACTCGCGAACTATGGGGGTGATGATGGGCTGACCCTTTGGGACACTGCAACTTTTTTTGGCACTACTTTTTTTGAATATGATGGTGGTCTTTTTTATGCAGTTTTAATAATCCTTACATTGTGCTGGGGCTTTGTATCGCTTTTATCAGGGTCGCGTTTTGGACGGGTACTACGGGCTGCGAAGCAAAATAAATTACGCGTCGAAACAATGGGTTTCAAAACCTTCCAATATCAACTTCTTGCTTATGTTATCTCTGGTATGATTGCTGGAATTGCTGGTTTTTTATTCGCTTGCCAGGCTGAGTTTGTTAGCCCCGCTATCGCAACTTGGCAACGTTCAGGTGATTTAATTATCATGGTAGTGCTAGGAGGTATGGCAACCCGCAATGGGCCTCTTTTGGGCGCCTTGTTTTTTATTTTGGTTGAAGAAGGCCTTTCGCTTGTTTTGCATGAATGGCGGCTTATTTTTGGACCTCTTCTTGTTGTAATTGTGCTATTTGCCAATGGAGGACTAGTTGAACTGCTACGGCGACTGGGGATACGAGAATGACACCGGTACTGTGTCTTGAAAATTTACACAAAAGTTATGGTGCACTGCGCGTTACCGATGATGTTTCCCTGGAGGTTTGCCCTGGCGAGTGTCACGCATTGATTGGGCCCAACGGCGCAGGAAAAACGAGCTTGATCCGCCAAATTGCGGGCGGCTTAAAATCTGATAGTGGGCGGATTTTGTTTGCCGGTCGCGATATTACAAACCTATCTCTTCCACAGCGATCTGCTGCTGGTTTGGGGCGGACTTTTCAGATTACTACACTGATCCCCCATTTTTCTGTATTGGAAAATACTGCCTTAAGTGCGCAAGCAAAATCTGGATCAAGTTTTCGTTTTTTACGTCCTGCCGCGCACGAAAATAACCTAAACGAAAAGGCCATGTTGGCTTTGAAAAAGTTTAACCTCCTGGCTTGCGCAGATAGTATGGCTGGAGAATTATCACACGGCGAACAACGGCAGTTGGAACTTGCTATGGCCACTGTGGCTGCCCCCAAGATATTATTGCTAGACGAACCTATGGCAGGGATAGGTAAAGGCGAAAGTAAGGCGTTGACTGAGACTTTGACACAGCTGAAATCCACCATTCCAATGCTGCTGGTTGAACATGACATGGAGGCAGTTTTCAAATTGGCTGACCGTGTGTCTGTCATTGTATATGGCAAAATTATTGCCACGGGAACACCGCAAGAATTGCGTAAAAACTCTAAGGTGCGCGCTGCTTATCTTGGTCAGGAAGCGGTTTGAGTTTACTTCATGTTGAAAAACTGCAGGCAGGGTATGGATCAGCAAAGGTACTGTTTGACATTTGTTTGTCAGTCAAGGCGGGAGAAGCAGTAAGCCTAATGGGCCGTAACGGAATGGGTAAGACCACTACGGTAAAAACTATCATGGGCTTAATAAAGCCATTTGAGGGTAGAATTACATTTAAGGGCACGGATATTACCTCAGCGGCGCCCTACCGGATCGCTCAGGCTGGGATTGGTTTGGTGCCAGAAGGTCGTCAGATTTTCCCAACCTTGACGGTTGAAGAGAATTTACGTGCTATCGCCATATCGCGAGGAAAATGGACACTTAAGCTTGTCTATGATTTTTTTCCTCGGCTGTTAGAGCGTAGCAGTTATCTTGGGTCGCAATTGTCGGGAGGAGAGCAGCAAATGCTGGCAATTGGTCGGGCTTTGATGACAAACCCAAGTCTGATTATTCTGGATGAGGCGACAGAGGGGCTCGCACCTTTGATAAGTGCGGAAATTTGGGCAAAACTTGCAGAACTTAAAGGTGAAGGAGAGGCCATTCTTGTTATTGATAAAAACATTGGTGCTCTATCGAAGTTAGTTGACCATCATACAATTTTGGAGAAGGGCAGGGTAGTTTGGGCTGGATCAGACTTCGACCTGCACACTGATCCAAACATCGTAGATCGGTTTTTGCATCTTTAGACGGCATGCAACATTGAGACGTTTTAATTAGATAGCCGTTATGTAGATATTCTGTCTATCTTAACATCTTTAAACCCAGCGGTTGCAGCATAGCCTTTAACGAGCGCCTCACGGTCTTTATAAGTCATAACCTCGTTTATATTTGAAAACCCAGCAGGAGCTAGTTTTTCAACTTCGTCAATGACACCTTCGGGTCCGCCATCTCGATTATCCATCACCACTTTAGCTGTCATAGGAAGACGGTTTTTTTCATAGGCCCAAAGAGCGGCGCGGGGGTGTTCGCCTTGCGCTAAATTGTCGGCAAGACACCTCGCGTCCAGAATAGCTTGACTTGCCCCATTTGATCCAACGGGATACATTGGATGAGCGGCATCGCCCAGAAGACTTATCCGTCCAAACGTCCAGCGGGGCAGAGGATCGCGGTCCGCCATCGGATACTCAAAGATCGTTGGCGTTGCGCGGACCAAACCTTCGATGTCAAAATCAGGGATGTTGAATCGCAGTGCATGCGGTAAAACCAAGGCAAGTGAAACTTTGCGAGACCAATTGTTTGCGGGCGGTGGTGAAATAGCTGGATCTTTGACGCGCACGTTAACTACCCAGTTCATAAACTGTCGACCGTCTTTGACTTGCGTAATTGGATAGAGAACGAATTTACCACCAAGACCGCCACCAATAGCCATACTCTCACCGTCCTGCCATACAGGCCACTCAACAGCTCCCCGCCACATCATTACGCCATTCCAAGAGGGTGATTTTTCATTGGGGTAAAAGACTTTTCGACCAGCTGAATGAATACCATCGCAACAGATCAACACATCACCTCGAACTGTTACACCTGATGAACCATCAATACTATTGGCAAAATGCGCTGTTACTCCCATTTCCTCTTGAACAAAACCGTTGAGGCGCCTGCCTGTTTGCACTGCCGCAGGCCCGAGACGATCAAGCACTGTTCTGTAGAGTAGGTTTTGTAATCGCCCACGGTGAATGGAAAACTGAGGTACTTCGTGGCCGGCATGTGTGCCTCGCAATTCTGACCATACTTCTTGTCCAGAGCGAGTGTAATAGGTTAGTTGCTTGGTTCTAAGGCCAATAATATCTAAGTCACTTAGTAGACTTAACGTCTCAAGCTCGCGGATTGCATGCGGTAAGACATTAATCCCAACACCTGCCTCGCGGACTTCATCGGCAGTCTCATATATTTGGGCTGGAATACCCCTGGCGTGCAGCATAAGTGCGGTAGTCAAGCCACCAATGCCTGCCCCTGCGATTAGAACTTTCATTTAGTTGCTTTCTGGTGGGGGAAGAAAATCAACTTCGAATTTGGCAGACGTAGCTACTACTTCGGCTGGATTGGCCTCCGGACCCAAATTGTGAAGAGCCCAAAATAAATCAAACAAATTACGACTGGGTGAGACCCAAAAGAGACATTTAATTGTAGTATCTGTTTTATTGAAAATGCCATGAGGAATGCCCATAGGCAACCGTACCAAATCACCAGGCTCGGCGTGTGTCTCATCCCCGTCAAGAATTAAGTTGAAGCGACCTTCTAGAATATAAAGAAATTCATCTTGTTTTGGGTGGATATGAGGAGGCACAAAAGTACCAATTGGTAAAGTTGCATGCCATGAGAAAGATCTTTCGGAAAGTTGTTTTGGCACGTATGTTTGCCCTAAAATATTCCAACTGATGTGGTCCATCCCTTGGTTTGCCTTAGTAACTCCGGGAAGCATTGTCATTGGGAAGTGCCTTTCTGAATACTGGTAATAGTCATAGAGATTAATGCACTTAGGTTAAAGCGCAAGTTGTTCTTAAATGTTGGATATACATTTGCAGGCGTCTTGGTGCGAAAAGGGTCAAGTGGGATAAATATAATTAGTGCGCGTAATAATTTGCGCCAAAATGGAACATAGAAACGCCTTAACAAGCATAAAAAGGCTTTTGAGACTTGCGTTCACGTCAAACGCTTAATGTTGGAGCGTTGTAAGGTTTTCCTTGATCCACTGTGCAAGCTCAACCTCGCCGCTTTCACTCGCTGCGACACGAATGATCGTATCTAAGTTTTTTGTGAATTTGTATGGAATTCACACCGCAACTCATCTGATAAAATCCTCTAACAAATGCCCTCAAACATTAGCATTGGAACCGCCAAATATACATCGAAATTTTGTGTACAAATTGTGTACAAGAAATTGCGAACAACATCTTGTTTCAGGTGAGGCTTTTTAGGGAAATACACAATATGTTGTGGAGGCGGGTACCGGAATCGGATTGGTGGACACTGATTTGCAAAGAAATCACTCAACCTAAATTATTGATAATAAGTATTTAATTTCGCAATATTTAAAATGTGTATCAGAATGTGTATATCGGTGTGTTCCGCGCTAGCACAAACTCCCTGTTCAACACGGTGATTGTGCCAGGGAGCATTTTGACACACAGGGCGCAAGAATTTTAGGGTACGCGTGGCTACTCATAATACGTCCAAAGCCTCAATATTTTGACGGCCTTCTCCGCTTCTAAAACCTGATAGGCGAGGCGGTGTTGAATATTGATACGCCTTGAGTATGCCCCACTCAAATCGCCCACGAGCTTTTCTAAGGGGGGCGGGCTTTGCCAAGGATCTTCCTCGAGTATTGCGAATAGTGTTTGAGCCTTGGTTTTAAGGCCAGAAGATGCGAGTTTTTTCGCATCTTTCTGGGCCTGTTTTGTGTAGTTAAGCGTCCAAGTCACCACTCTAACTCAGTTGATGTGTCTTCAATATTTTCCCGCATTCCTTCTAAAATAGATTCTCGCATGCCTGGAACAGAGAGCAGATAAAGTGTCTCATTAATTGCATTCCAATCGCTTTCCGCCAGTAGCACTGCATTTCCACGCTTGCCAGTGATGACAACTGGTTCGTGACTCACAGATGCATCATCGATAAGCTTATAAAGATTGGCGCGTGCCTCAGTTACGTTCACTGTTGTCATGGCAATACTCCTCGCGACCAAATGTACGCTAAAACGTACGCATCGTCAATCTCTGACCGGCTTACAATTACCTGTAATTTAAGATTTGAGGTAATGGCACTTAAGACATGTCAATCATTAGCGCTCGGTACGTTCTGGCTCTTTGTAAAATGGGGCCAAAGCCGTACCATTGGATCTTCGTTCAGCCAGTAAAGATCTCCCAAAATATCCCCCAAATTGAGGGCTATGAACCACGCAACCATCTCAGCCTCAAGTGGATTAATGGGTCCTTAGCTCTATTCTAGTTTGTGTAGGATTGTTATCCAATCTTGCTTCGCTCCTAACACTCTCAATATGACAATAGCCTGTGCGTCAATTCGGTAAACGATAATATGTTTTGCACATGTGAAAATGCGCACAGGCGGGTTAAACTCTGATAGTTCACGCGCTTGCTCTGGCATGAAGGATAAGTTGCCAAAGGTATCCTCTAAAATTTCAACGTACCGATCCGCTTGGTGTTCAGACCATGTCTCATAAGAATAAAACCAAATGTATTCTAAATCTTTTTCTGCCTGGGGTGTAAGTAAATATTCCGAGATTTTTTTATCGGACATATTTTTCTTTCATCCTATTTTTAAACGTTGCTAAATCAAAAGGTTCCGGCTCACCGCTTTGTATGCCTTTTTCGATTTCCTGTTGTAGCATTTTGATAGCAAATGTGCGCTCTTGATCCTTTCTGATGAGATGTCGCAGATAATCACTACTATTGCTAAACGTTCCGTCTTTTAGGTGCTCCTCAATCCAATTTTTCATTGGATCAGGGAGCGAGATATTCATTGTCGCCATAGGGATGCCTCCTACTGTAACTATGAATTGATTGGCAAAGATTGTCAATTATTTTGACAATATTTGTCAAATGGGTGAGCTGTGTACATTCACGCCACCCCAAAAGGGTGGATTATCAAATCGTTTGGTTAAACTACCAGGATTCCATCTGAGCGCAGATTATACCCATGGTGCATTTTGCCACTTTTTGCGACATAATGGTGCAAAGGAGATTCACATGCCCCAATCCGTAAAACTATCTGATGAGCTGATTAAACAAGCGCGCCACTATGGCGTTGTGTACCATCGCTCAACAGCCAAGCAGATCGAATACTGGTCGACAATTGGGAAAATATCAGAAGAGAACCCTGATTTACCCTACAGCTTTATTAAGGATATCTTATTAGCGCAGCGCGAAGTTCTCAGTGGTGATGTGGCACCTTATGATTTTGGATAAACATGAAACTCCTCCAGTCTCGGCAGTTTGCGAAAGCAGTTAAGAAACTACACGCCAACCAGAAGGTAGATTTGGACAAGGCAATTCAGCTGCTCATTCAGGACCCACTCATTGGTGATCGTAAGGCTGGCGATCTAGGTGGCATCCGCATCTACAAATTTAAAATGACAAATCAGTTGAACCTTTTGGCGTACAGCTATGAAGAAGAAGTCTTGACGCTGACGCTCCTTGCTCTGGGGTCTCACGAGAATTTTTATTGAGATCTCAAGCAGTCACTATGAGTTTCAGTTTGGAAGCCGCCACCCCAACGACAGGGTCTCATGCAAAGATTACAATATGCGTATTCATACGCGCAGAGACCTTTAACAATAGTATGCGAAGTGTGTGGAATTCTCATAAATTTCAACGGCCTCTAATTTCATTTTGCGCAGCCTCAGCCAAAAAACCTGACCGAGAGAGCCTTCGCATCCGGGCCGCGGCATCAATTGCATCAACGATCCCCTTGTCTAAACTTAAGTTGACCCGCACTGAGCGATTTTTAGCAGTCACGAGGGGCACAGCAATGAGATATGAGCCAGACGCGAGTTCTTGAGCAACTGAAGGGTCACTCGCGATCTCATGCACCTGACGAGAATGTGGTTGCTCTTCGTTTTCAAGGTGGAGTAGTAGCGCTTCAATTGCATTGCTCATAACATCTTCTTCACGATCTGCCGCTGAAAAGCATCCTGCGACATCTGGAAACCACAACCCGTATGGGCTGTCAGGGTCTTTGTTTGCTAATGCAAAATATGTTTTCATTTGTCATTCCTCTCGATCCAGCCAGCAGCGCGAGCGATCGCTCGTGCTGTGCCAAGGGGCAGATCCTTTTGGGATGCGGGATCGTAAGACGGTTTTTATCTATGACGAATTGGTGATGAGACCCTTTGATATCGCGAAGGGTGCAACCTTCTCGCTTGAGACGTTTTATTATCTTCTTAGTATCGCGCTTCATAGGTCAATGTTAATCGAAAATCAAAATTATGCGATAATAATGCATAACATGTTGCGCAAAAAATACCAGCAGGAGCCTCTGGATAGAGAGGGCAGGGGAGAGTGTGCAAGCAATAGCTGCCTATGGGGGAGGCCTAGAATTTTACCTAATAGGCACCTTGAAGTACTTGCCAACAAACGGAAATGCTACATTCCACGCTGAAGAATAATTAGCCAGTGACTGGTCCCGAGCAGGGTGATACCCGCAAGATTTGCAGACTTGCGGTCAAATATTTGGATATCACGCCCACCATTTTTGATTGCAGCTTGGCGGATCATCAAATTGGAAAATCCAAAACCTTCATTCTATTAGAGGGGCAATATCTCAGCAAAATCTTGAGCCGTCTCTACATGAAGCTCCGCGGCAGGAACCAATCCCATCACAGCTGCCATAATTTCATTTCGAGAGTATTTATAGGAACGCTCAAGAACCCAAACCAGTTCCACCAAGACTTCTCGGTAAATAACGGCGGACTGCCTGGCTCTGTAGTTATTTATTACATCCTTCGCAATTTAAAACTACTCCAAGTCACTTGTGTCAAAAGGCGCACTAGGACATTTGTGTCGAGAGAAATAGATATGTCTATGACGTCGCACCTTCAGCAATCGCTTCGACAGATACAGACGCTTGATTTGGTCTTTCCTACATTCCTAATAGTTTGGTTGCATAACGCGTGATTGTCTAACAAGCGAAACTCGCCACCCAACACAATGTGACAAAGCGTGTCACCCGCATCAATTTTTAGGGCTGCTCGGACGGCTGTAGGTAGTGTTGTCTACCCTTTAGATGTTACTTTAGGTTCTTGCATTTCCTAAACCAATCCCACCCAGGAAGTTCACCTTACTTTAGCGAACGAACCTTAAATTACAGCAATGAAAGATTCAAAATATAATAATATAACAATGAAAGGATTATATTTTTGAGTAGGGGATGTTTTGAGGCGGAACGTTATCAACCCTATGGTCTACTCGATACCGCCCGTCCGATCCATGCTACGCGGCCGCACCTTCTAATATGACGGAATGAACCTTTCAATTGCTGAGGCTCATAATTTGGGTCTATCTACGCCGCGAAAAGTGGCTCAATCCCTGAAACATCAACCACTTTGGAGGCTACGGACATGTCATAGTTGGTCTGCATGTTCATCCAGTAAGCTGGGGTCGTGTTAAATGCGCGGGCAAGGCGTAGAGCCGTGTCTGGCGTTACGCTGGTCACCCCCTTCACCAGCCGCTCGATCCGCGTGCGGGGAACATCCAGGCGACGTGCAAAAGCGATTGCCCCCATGTCCAGAGGATCGAGGTAGAGTTCTTTCAGGACTTCGCCCGGGTGCATTGGCTCTTTAAGCAGGCTCATAGTGCTTCCTTTCAATGATAATCGATGAGCTCAACATCGGTGGGGCCGGTGGCAGTCCAGAAAAAACAAATGCGCCATTGCCCGTTTATCCGCACAGAATGTTGCCCAGCCCTATCACCTTTTAGTTCTTCCAAATGGTTACCAGATGGGAAGCGTAAATCTTCCACGACAACCGCTGCATCAAGCGCTGTGAGCATCGCCCTACTGCGATTTACCAAGTCACTAGGAAAGCCTTTGCCATACTTGCCTTGGACGGCGTTGGCGGCACGTTTGCCCTTGGTGCTTTGGATCATGTGAGGTGTGTATCACCACACGATACCTGTGTCAATATGTGATACGTATCCTACCCCTGCGTGCATTATTGCCGTTTCATGGGACTAGCGCCGAGTGAAACTCTCCCTGATCTAAATACCTGATAACGCAGGCTATTGAAACTGCGAAACCGCTTCTCTTTAAGGCTTCCAAAAACTCTAGATATTACGACCACAACACCCCAAGGTTGGGGGCTTAAGCTGTTTATTAACCCCGCTCATGTTGCGCTCTCGATGGCTCCATGAGTGGTCGCCCGGCTACTCGTAATGTGGCCACAGTCGCAATATCTTGACAGACTTTTCTGGCTCTAAAACCTGATAGACAAGCCGATGCTGAATATTAATTCTTCTTGAATAGGCACCGGATAAGTCACCCACTAACTTTTCGAAAGGGGGTGTGTTTTGCCATGGATCAGACTGGAGAATAGTTAATAATTGCCGTGCTTTAGTTTTTAATCCGGAAGATGCTAGCTTGCGTGCAACCTTTTGCGCCTACTTAGTAAAGTATAATTTCCACATTACCAATCTAATTCAGTAGCAGCGCCGTCAATGCTTTCCTGCATGCCGGCTAAAATTGAGTCTCGCATTCCTGATACTGATACGAGGTGCAGAGTTTCGGTGATAGAATTCCAGTTACCTTCAGCCAAAAGAACCGCATTGCCACGCTTACCAGTGATAATCACCGGCTCATGGTTGACTGACGTATCGTCATTCAATTTATACAGGTTGGCGCGCGCCTCTGTCACAGTGAGCGTTGTCATAATATACTCCTCTTCAACTAAGAGTATGTTATTACGTACGTCATATCAATTTCACCCGAGTTTTTCTTCACTTAAAGGTGATAATTGCCTGCATAACAGGTCTGATAAGGGATTCTTTTACATCCGAAATTCATCAAATGCGTATTCAAAATTGTATTTTCCCGTAACCTTCGACAATCGCAGCTCCCAAACATTTGAAAAGCTTTGGCGATATGGGGTGTCAATGTGTAGTTCCTAGGAGATCAACACCGCTGAGCTTCGCGAGTTTCTGATCGAATGTTTTGAGCACCTTAGCGCCGCTGAGATGGGCAGCTTGGCGGATCATAAGATCAGCGAAGCCAAAGCCTTCATTTTGATAAAGTGGGATGATTGACGCTATATCATCTGACGCTTCCACTAAAAATTCAGTCGAGGAAATCAAAGCGATAAGAGTGTCCGCAACTTCAGAGTGATTAAACTTATACGAACGCTCTAACACCCAAACTAATTCTATGATCACTTCCCGACAGATAAAGCCTGGCTCATCTAAGGTGCATGCCTTAACCAAATCCGCAGCTATTTCGTATTGATCGGCATCGTCTCTTATCAAGAACCGCATCAGAACATTTGTATCTATCGCTATCATGACGCGCTTTCAGCTGCACCTTCTGCGATAGCATCATCCATCTCCTCCAGCGAGACCCTCCGCTGACCGGGACGATATAACATCCCACCAAGATCGCTTGCGTGCCGCGCCTTTAGGATTTGAACACGTTCACCTGAGACAATGTAACGTACCGTATCGCCCGCCTCTAAACCAAGTTTAGAACGAACAGCTCTCGGCAGTGTGGTTTGACCTTTTGAAGTAACTTTTGACTCTTGCATCGTGTTCCCCAATTCATCGACAGAATGCACTGTTATTTTTATCATTAAACAAGACAAAATGCAATTCGTTTGTCTTAAATGTAATGCTTTTTCAATAAAGGGGCGGATATTTGATAATATCAGAGTATCAAGTATTTGGGCAATATGTATTATTTGGTATTTGGGGAGGCGCGGCATGGGCGCACCGTCAGCCAGAAACTAATCCCTAACTAAAGATCCTCATCATTGCAACCAGTACCGCGTTCCTTTTCGCTCACCCGTACGATTCAGGGCACGCTTATTAACCAGATCAACCAACTCTCTTCGCGCAGTCGCCGGGATTGTGCCATGAATGAGCCTAAAGTACCTCTAGCCCAAACCCTTCACCTCAACACTTACTTGATTTTTAGTGCTACTATTATTATAATATTATTAATCAACCTAAAATAGGTATTAGTAATATAATGGTATTATTTGTAACGCCATCCAAAGTTCAAAAGAAGCTCGCTGAGAATGTCCGGCTGCGTAGATTGCAGATGGACCTAACACAAGAAGGTTTAGCCAAGCGCTCTGGCGTGCCATTGCCAACGCTCCGTAAGTTCGAGCAAAAGGGCGCTATTTCTCTGGAATCATTTCTAAAACTTCAAATGGTGCTTGGTGGACTAGAAAATATCTTAGCGGTTACAGAAGTCAAAGAAACAGCGTTCTCATCAATTGATGAAGTTCTTGACGTTGACATCACATCCAACCGCAAAAGAGGTAAGCACAAATGAACAGCATAGCTTTTGTGAAAGAAATCAAGGTTGGGATCAATTTTGGTGACGGCGTTGCGCCTGTTGGGCGATTGGCAATGCGTGAGCGCACGATCTATTTTGAATATGACCGCACATTTATTGAGCGTGGGTTAGAACTATCTCCCTTACGCTTGCCATTAAAATCAGGTCTTTTCAGTTTTGATTATAATTTGTTTGAGGGTTTACCAGGCGTATTTAATGACAGCTTACCTGATGGCTGGGGGCGTCTGTTATTTGATCGTTTTGCTCGCGCACAAGGTACTGTTCCATCGGAAGTCACGCCTTTAGATCGATTGGCACATATTGGCGTGCATGGCATGGGTGCATTGGTTTTTAAGCCTGATCACAGTGTTGGTGGCACACATGATACTATTAGCTTAGATAATCTAGCCGAGCAAGCACAAGACGTATTAGCCGGTACTTCTGATGAAGTTTTACAAGAGCTCCTCTCTTTAAACGGATCATCCGCAGGAGCGCGTCCTAAAGCGCTTATTGGCGTTAATCAAGACCGCACGCATATCGTACATGGGGTCAATGATTTGCCTGGTGGATATACGCCATGGATGGTTAAATTTGCGAATAGTCAAGATGGTCTTGATGCTGGTGCAATAGAATATGTTTATGCACTGATAGCCGCCGACGCAGGCATTAATATGCCAGATGTTCACTTGTTCCCCGCAAAAAAAAGCGCTGGATATTTCGCCGTTAAGCGTTTTGATAGGGATGGCAATAAACGCTATCACATGCACACGGCTTGTGGATTACTACATTCAGACTTCCGCACGCCATCTCTAGATTATGAAGATCTAATTGCCTTTGCGAGCATGCTGACGCGTGATGTGCGCGAGGTTGAAAAAATGTATCAACTGGCGGTCTTTAATGTGTTGGCGCACAATCGTGATGACCATGCCAAGAACTTTAGCTTTTTAATGAATGAACAAGGTCAGTGGGCATTATCACCGGCCTATGACTTAACATTCTCATCGGGCCCACGTGGAGAACAAAGCACAATGGTGATGGGCGAAAGTAAAGCCCCGAAAGCAGAACATCTCATTAAGCTGGGGATAGATGCTAAAATAGATAAAGACCGCATCCATGAAATTATCCAGCAAACACAGGTAAGTCTTGCCAAATGGCCAAGGCTGGCAAAGCATCATGGTGTGAATGCCACTAATATTAGGCTGATTGGCAACAAATTGATGCAGGTGGTCGGTGGATAATTTAAACACTTTAGCAGAGGCAACGCTCTCAACATACCAGCCTGGAATGTCGAACGTGACCTCTTCGCCCTCGAACTCCAGGGTCATCGAGCGAACACCCCGCACCATCACTTTGCCCGTTTCAGGACAGATACTTCACGTCAGTGTGGAAGCCCCGGATCTATCCGTGGCTCGCGTTGGTGAGCGCATTAGAGAAGGCGGTCATGATGTGCCCGAGGAAAAAATTTGCAAGTGTTTCGATCAAAATGGTGCGTTCATTAAGCAGGTTGTAATGCTAAGTGAAGTGGCTCATATCTATCACAACTCGAAATTAAATCACCCTCCCATACGCGTGCTGTCCTTCTCGAATGGAAAGCCGTGTTTTGTTGTCGAGCAATTACCTCAATGGGCGTTGAGCATATACGAGGGAGACTTGAGTATATGATGTGTCCGCTTACGTGGAAAAGGCGTTAACACCCTGCGTGAACCGTTTTGGCATATTGTCATGGTGTGACCGCAAACTTCGCTTGAAAGGCTGATAATACAGATTATCCAAGCTGGAAGCCCGCTTCTCTATTAGGGCCTCCAAAAACTCCGGATATTATTTCCCAGAATACCGGCTTATCGGAACCGTCAAGCTCCT
>Ga0206130_10003417_pt1 | contig 20734 bp, 18 predicted proteins | sample Helgoland_Spring_9_FD_148637 | JGI IMG/M metagenome (GOLD analysis project Ga0206130, IMG submission 148637) | Pelagic subsurface seawater microbial communities from Kabeltonne, Helgoland, North Sea - Helgoland_Spring_Bloom_20160512_1 | ecosystem: Environmental > Aquatic > Marine > Epipelagic ... | reverse complement strand
GCTTTGTATCGACGGACAGGTGCCAAGCTAAAACATCATCATCCAAGAGCGCCCAGCTGGCGCGACGCCGTACCCGCGTGCCGCTTCCGCGCTTCACTTCCAAAAGCCCTTTGCTAACCAGCAGCTTCACGCCCTCGCGGATCACGGATTTGCTAACACCGAAGCGCTGAGAGAGTTTACCTTCATCCTCAACCAGCGCATCTTCTTTGTAATGGCCGGCGACAATGCGCCGACCCAGCTCCCTTGATATTTGCATAGCAAGCCCCGGTGCAACACCGCTCGCATCTTTCAGATCATAGTACAGCATTTCATTCATGCGGATATACTAAACATCAGATGTTTGACTTGTCTAGATGTAATGCTCCCAAATCGATGAACCAAAACGAAGTCACGGAATAGCTCATAAGACACTGAATACATATAGATTATCGAAATTGGCACTCAGATTGAGCGAAAATTAAAAGAACGCCGAAATCGAACTGCATTACAAAAATGATGCGGTGTGCCCCAGTCAATTGTGATTCTTTGGAGCCGAACAGCGAACTTCTATGATTAAGAATACAGCGCAATTTGTTCTCGTTGCACCACACCAAAGGGCAGAAAGGCGCGTCTTGCGGACACTGGTGCAAACGCAGCGAGATCAATTCAGTGGATAGACATCTAAAAATTGGGCGAGCATTTCAGCGGTTCACCCATCTAGGCCTCAACAGCCCAAAAACTCCAGTTGTACGTCTAACTGACATTGCCCCATTTTCTGTCCAGATACGGTCGCTTTACCAGTGGCTTCGGAAAATGCGTTAAGGCCCGTTGGTGTCTCCAGCGTAATGACGTCACAGATCAGTGCTGCGCATTTGATGTCCTGTTCATCAAACGGCAAGGCATCTTTTGGGAATTTACCAAGTGTCGTCGCGTTGATCAAGATTGCGCCCGGTTTGGTCGATTTTGAAACGATTACATTGGGCCAGAATTGCGCCAACAAAGTCTTTACGGATTTGTCCTGATTTTCATTTGTTTCACTTATTACTAATTCTGAAATACCCCGTTCACACAAAGCATCGACAATCGCGATCCCTGCGCCGCCACCGGCCCCTATCACGTGAGCCACGCCGTTTTTAATCTCAATTCCTGTCGCGTCGATCGCGGTGCACATTGCTAAACCATCCGTTGCATCACCCGTCAAACGACTACTCTCAGAGCCTGACTTAAAAGTAGTTGAACAATATCAGGAGATTATGATTCACCATTTTTGAAAATAAATGGAGGATCATATGCCTTGGACTAATATCGCTCGCCGCGAGCATAAGCGTGAAACTGATCGCTATCCAAGTGATTTAACGGATGCGGAATGGTTGGTTATAGCCTCCCTGCTTCCGGCAGCAAAGAGCGGCGGACGCAAGAGAACGACGGAACTGCGTGAAGTGGTGAATGGGCTTACAGCGCATCTCAGAGGCTAATCTCAAGCACGGCCGACAGACAAGAGATAAGCTGACAGCCCAGCGCCATGCGGCGAAGGTCGGGCGTCGGGTTCGGGGTGAGCTAAAGCTTATTGAACGAAAGATAGTGGACGCAGGGCTTATGCTCGATTGAATGTGCGATCTCAAGCTTGCCGTCATTGTTGACGATAAGCGCCCGTGTACTTGTTGTCCCCTGATCAATACTAGCGATACGTATCTCTATTTGTTTCTTTGGATTGATAGCTCTACTGGGCTCTTTGAGCAGTTCTGCACAATCGGAGCTAGTCGTATTTGAATTCGCCGGATTGGACGAGAATTCAACCAAGTATTCGAAATTGACCATCCGCCTGAAGTCGCTTCAAGATAACCTCTCACTGGTACGTTCAATCCAATCTGCATCTTCTGCATTCCTCCTATCCGATCTGAAATTGACAATCGTTGGGGAACCGAAAACCTAATAGCCCGATCTACAACTTGGACCCTTACTGAGGGGACAACAGTTGGCTGTCCGCGCAACAAATCTTCAGCTAACCACTTTGCGGTTTCAATGCCTTCCTGCCAGCACCAACCCGAAGTTTCGGTGGGTCGTAAAAGGTTTCCAGCACTGTAATAACTTGGATCAGAGCATTGGCCAAATTGGTCAATCATTGGCCCACCTGATCCGAGATCAACTTCCAGATGGCTCAAATGGAGTAACGTCGCTTCTGGTCGAAAGCGGCCTGAAATAATCGCACCATCTGCTTCGATGGATTGTTGTTTGCCCGTAGCATCAATGAACTCGATTGCCTCAACCTGCCTACGGCCTAGTATCCGCAAGTTTTTAACTTTAGTAAAAAGCGCAACACCTCGCATCATCAGATAAGGCTGCACAAGGCGCCGCGCCAATATTCGGTCGTTTTCTTCGATCATTGCAACTGGTCGAATGCCTAGGTGTCTGCATGTATCAATTGCTGAAAATGAAACCAGTTCAGATCCGATGATGACAGGTCGCCTGAAAGGCCGCATGCCTTGCAGATACGTCATCGATTGCAAAGCGCCAGTTGATAAAACTCCCAGAGGCCGGTCCCCGCCGATGAACCTTTGTGGACGACTAGCTTCGCGCGCACCGGTACACAAAACAACTCGCTCTGCTTGTAATTCGGCCTTCCCCGCAGGCGTTGTCAGGCTTAGTCTGCCGTCTGGATGCAGCGCCGTAACTGTCACCTCGGTTTGAATATCGACTCCAGCGTCCACCGCTGCCTCTACATTTCTGCGTGCATAGTCTGGCCCTTTCAGAAGCCGCCCATACTCACGAATGCCAAATGGATAATGTCCACAATGGCGTGGAATGCCCCCCGCATCATTCTCACGTTCCAGAACGATAACGCTACCGACACCAAGGCGCTTTAGCTTAGTGGCCAAGGCCAAACCTGCAGTCCCACCGCCAACAACCGCAACGTCAGATTTTCTTGGTAAACCCCCATTATTGGTCGTCATGGCCTAGTCCCATTGGGAGATTGAAACGCCCTGCGGTAAGCTTCACCAGTTCACCAGTACAATAGAAACCCTGGCAACGCCCCATGCAGACCCGTGTTCTGCGCTTCAAACCCTGCAAGGTGGAAGGAGGCAAGGGGCCATTCAATACCTGTTCAATCTCACGCCGAGTGACGAGTTCGCAATGGCACACGATGCCACCGTTATCGGGCTCCTCCCAATCGCGCGAGTGGTAGTTTGACAGTCGGTCTGGCGCGGGGATGATCGGATCTTTAATTGCTTGAAAAGAGAATTCATCAGTTGCAATCAAGCTAGCTACATGGCACGCAATACCAAGTGCTGCACTGAGACCAGTGGAACGAATACCACCAACACACGTGTAGTTCTTACCTTCAATTCTGCGGATCTGGTAATCCTGAAATTCAGTGGCTGGCCTTAGGCCTGCATAGGCTGCTGTCACCTCACATTCTTTGAGATCAGGTATCATTTCAATGCCTTTATCCCGTAGATGTGCCAGCATAGAACCGTCTGTAGATGCGTCGGCGCGGCTCTGCTGATCTTCAGCCGTTGGACCAAGTAGTAGATTTCCAAATATTGTCCGGCAGACTACAATGCCTTTAGTCGTTTTGGTAGGAACTGGTAAAATGATGGAAGATGCCAATGCAGCCGCGGATTTGTCGAAGACAACAAATTGGCCTTTGCGAGGCGTAACAGTGAATGGGCATTCCCCAATCAAGCGCTGCTCAACGATATCGCCATATAGTCCAGCACAATTGATTATCTGTGCCGCACAGACTAACCCCGCGTTTGTTTCCAATCGCCACTGCTGTCCATCATACTGCCCAGAGACAACTTCTGTGTCACGATAAAGCACTGCCCCATTCGCCATGGCCTGAAGTAAATAGGCGTGCGCTGAAGCCCATGGATCAATCAAGAATTCGCGTGGGACTTCAAACCCGCCAAGTACGGATTTTGACAAATGAGGTTCCCGAGCCAATATTTCGTCCCGGCTGAGCATTGCGACATCATGCACGCCATTTTTGTATGCCTTTTTAATCAGCGCGGGAAGCTGGGCCAGCTGTTCTTCATTCCAAGCCAGCACCATTGCACCAGATTTAAGTATGGGGAGCCCCAATGCGAGCGCAACTTTGTGGTATTCAGCATATCCACGCGCAAGGCATTTTTGTTCAAGAGAGCCTGGAGGCGCGTCAAATCCCGTATGGAGGATAGCGCTGTTTCCCTTGGAGGCTCCATCCAGAACATCCAGAGCCTTCTCCAAAATCATGACACGAGCGCCGCCTAAAGTGAACTGCCGCGCAATCGCGCACCCTACGATACCGGCCCCGATTATGATCACATCATAACAATTATCTGAAGAAGTGTAGGGCAAGGTAATCTCCGAAAAAGTGCGATTTTTTATTCTCCACTGTTAATTGTAAATAGGCAAACCTCAAGTAAACTCTCTGCGTTTTGTCGCCTCTAAGCACTTTGGGTCTCTTGTACGGACACTTCATATAAATGGCATTCAACAAGGGTTGTACCATTGGTGCGTAATGTAGGATCCAAGGTCTTGCAGGCTTCGACTGCATTCGGACACCGCGTGCGAAAACTGCACCCCGATGGAATGTCAACCGGGCTGGGAGGTTCACCATCTAGAAGATGTGTCTTTGCATCGTAACGGTTTTTTTCAATTGTTGGCATCGCCGACAGCATGGCGCGGGAATAAGGGTGCCGCGGCTCAAAGAATAACTCCTGGTTTTCAGCTATTTCAACCATTCTCCCAAGATACATTACCCCAATGCGGGCACAGGCGCGGCGCACCAACGCCAGATCGTGCGAGATGAATATATAAGTGAATTTGTGCTCAGCTTGGAGCTTGTCGAACAATTCCAGCAGGCGGGCTTGTTCCAACTGGTCTAGCGAGGACAGGGTTTCATCCAATATGAGCAACCGAGGTTTCATTACCATGGCGCGAGCGATATTTACCCGCTGGCGTTGGCTGGCGCTTAGTTGGAACGGCAGTTTGTCACCAGTATCCAGTGCCAGACCAACTTCCTGCATCACTTCGGCGACCCGTTCGCGCAATGCTTTTCCGGAAGCAAGGCGATGGATGATCAGGGGTTCACCAATAATCTGGGTGATGGTCATGTGCGCTGGCAGGCTGGTGTATGGATCTTGCAAGATCAACTGGAACTGGCAGCGTAAGCCTTTAATCTCTTTGGCGCTCATCGCTGAAATACTTTTCCCATCAAAGAAAATATCTCCTCTGTCGGGGGCTTCGATCCAGCTTAGCAACCGGGAAAGAGTCGATTTTCCACATCCAGATTCGCCCACAATGCCAAAATTTTCACCTTCCAAAATGTCAAAAGACACGTCACGTACCGCCTTTACAGCCTGAGTGCCGAATACCTTGTCGTGGTCTTTAGTATGGTAGGTTTTGGCTGCATTCCTTACACTCAAAATCGGGCGTTGGCTCTCGGAAGCGGAGGGTATGTGATCCACCTCCCAGATACGCGGCACCTTTTCGATCAGTCGGCGCGAATAGTTAGTTTGCGGCGTGTCAATCAACGTTTGTGGGGTCGCTTGCTCCAGCACGCGTCCCTTTTGGAGCACCAAAAGGCGCTGCGAGATATCACATGCCATCGGCAAAGAGGCCGAGACAAAAATGATCGAGGTATCAAAATCATCGCGAAGTCCGTTCAGTAAGCGCACGATTTGCTTGGCAATTGTCACATCCAGCGGTTGGGTGATGTTATCGGCAATCAACAGTGTCGGATCGGCGCTGAGCGCATCAACAATCATCACCCGCTGCATCATACCGCCACTGAACTGAAACGGAAATTCGTTGAAACGCGCCTTGGGTGAGGGGATGCGCACCGCGTCGAACAGATCCAAAATGCGCTGGCGTGCCTGTGCCTTGGACAGCTCGGGACTGACGGCCATCAATTTGCTGACTAGATGCTGTCCGATGGGTACCGTCGGGTCTAGCGCCGTAGTTGGGTCAGAGCCGATATAAGCAATTTCTTTGCCACGTAGGACGCGGGCCTCCTCTTGGGACATGGTAGACATATTCTTGCCATAAAACAGGATTTCGCCTTTGGTGACGGCAAGCGGGTTGGGCAGCCAATTAACGATAGCACGGGACAGGACTGTCATTCCCGCACCGCTCTCGCCGATAACCCCTAGCACCTCGCCGGTGGCCAGATCAAAGGAAACGTCCGATAACACCGGCGCATCTCCACTGGGGAGATGAGCCGTGACATCAAGATTGCAGACCGAGAGGACTGGTTGATCAGCCATTAGCTGTGCCCCCCGAAAACGTCATTGCGCGCTTTTTCTAACGCATTGCCGATAGAGTTCAGACTAAGCAGGGCCGCAAAAAGGAACAACCCCGGTATCACAGTAATCCACCATGCATTGATCAGATATTTTGTGCCATCAGCCAGAATATTGCCAAACGTCGGAGTAGGCGGTTGAATGCCGATACCAATGAAGCCGAAGATCGCCTCAAAAATCATCATACGCGCAACATCCAGCACCCCAATAAAAGCAATGGGCGGCAGAATATTGGGTGCAATATGGCGGGCCATGATCCGAAGATTGCTGGCACCGATGATTTTGGCTGCGCGCACATATTCTTTCTTACTTTCAGACAAAGCCGCGCTGCGGGCAACCCGAGCATAGGTTGGCCACCCTGCCAGCACCAAAACCACTATTACCGAAAACGGGGTTGGTCGGGCCACACCCAGAATAGTGATTGCTAAAATCACCACAGGGATCGACATCTGCGCATCTGTAATCCGCATCAGAATTGTATCCACCAAACCGCCGCGATAGCCCGAAACTATGCCAATGACGGCACCGAAGATAAACATTCCAACAACTGCAAGAACGCCAATCAAAAGCGCATTCTGCAGGCCGACTAAAGAGCGCAGCAACAGGTCTCGCCCCAATTGATCAGTGCCAAAAAGATGCGCAGTATTAGCGTTCCCCATCAAAACTGGAGGTAAAAACCGTTCACGGACGGAAATCTTTGTTGCTGATACATCGCTGAGTGCTGGTAAGATCAGTGCCATGAGCAACAGGAAAACAAAGACAAACAAACCCAACTTGAACCCCGGCCTTTTCCAAGCGGTGCTGAGCATCCTACCGTTAACTGTGTGCCAGAAGTGTGCTTTTTCTTTTTCCATGATCCGGCCCCTAATATTGCAATCGGCGATCAATGCTGGCCGAGATCAGATCGACCACGATATTAATCAGAACCAGTACCGCGGTGGTAAGAATAGCAACCCCCTGAATGACAGGAAAATCGCGTTGGAAAACGGCGTTGATGGTCAAGAGCCCCAGTCCCGGGTAGTTAAAAATATATTCAACGACAAAAATGCTGCCCAACAGCAATCCCCCCAGTTGTGCCCCAAATAGATTAAGCATTGGAATGGCTGCATTACGCAGAACATGATGGCGGATCATGTGCCCAACGCTGAGCCCCCGCACTACACCAGCCTGTATATATGTTTCCTGCATGGCCGATGTCACAGAGGAAGAAAGCGCGCGCACGATTACTGACGAAAGTTCAATCGCTAGAACAATTGCCGGCAAGATTGTATAGGAAAATCCTTTGTAGCCGATTGCGGGAAGCCAATGCAGCTTAGTTGATAATATTAGAATCAACAGAATGCCTAGCCAGATGTTTGGCAGTGATACAAAAATGGAACTGATGCCAAACGATATCTTGTTGATCCAGCTATCGGGCCGCAAACCTGCGGCAATCCCAACAGGCAAGGAAAACATCAACGCAAACACCACGCTCAGCCCCGCAAGCTGAATCGAATACGGCGCGGCGGCAACAATCAGATCAAAAACGCTGGCCTTGTTGTCCAGACCTTCGCTACTGCGCCCCATGACAACATTTGCACCACTTTTGTTCTTGATGAAAGAATTGCCCATATCTCCATTAGACAGCTCAACCAGATACCGCCCGAACTGAACCACCAGCGGGTCGCGTAAACCGAGGTCTTTCGCGATTTCTTCTATCTGCGTTTCTGTGGCCATCGGCCCGACAATGATGCGAACCGGGTCACCGGGAATAATGCGCAACAGCGCAAATATCACGAACCCGACAATCAATATGATTAACAGCCCCTGTGTCAGCCGGCGCAACATGAAGGACAGAAAAAAAGCCATTCCATTCCCTTTGGATTAAAGCGTCTTGCGACTTTCCTTCATTAGATAACAGCATGGCCGCCAGCTTTGACGGCCATGCTATTGTTTCATTGCGCTTTGACGTTAGCTGTAAGACGCCGTGGAAAGATCAATTGGCCCATTGGCATAAAAATAGCCCCCATCCAGATTTTTATTTATCCCGTGAATAAGCACGGAAGTGAACAAAGACAGGCTCGGCACTTTTTCGGCCATCAAAGGCATCAACCGATTGGCAACGAGGTTCAGACGTTTAGCTGTGTCGCCTTCAGCTTGTTCTGCATCAAGTGCTTTGTCCAGATCAGGATCCTTGATCCCGGTAATCAAGGACTTGGATGAATGCCACATCGGACGTAGCACCAGATCAGGTTCAGGCGACCCGGTTGACCAACCTACATCCACCATATGACCTGCCGGATCACCAGATTCAGGCTGATAAATGCGTTCGGCCCACACGGCTGTTTCCAGAACTGTCAGTTTTACGTTAAAGCCCTGTTCCTGCATCAACGCAGTGATGACTTCGCCGTATTCCTTAGTCTTCGGGTAAAAACCGGTCGAAGTGATGTATTCCAGTTCGGGCAATCCTTTGCCGCCCGGGAAACCCGCCTCCGCCAGTAGACGTTGGCAGTTTTCCGGGTCATAGACTGGGTAGTTTGCAATATCGCCACCGCCTAGTTTCACCGGAGAGACATAGCTGGATGACGCATGGCCCGCAGCCCCCATAATCTCAGTAATGATTGAACGGTCAATCGCATTACAAGCAGCCATGCGCAAACGCACATCGTCGAACGGTGCCTTGTTACAGCGGAAATGCAGATATTTGTTTTCAGTTGAAACTGTCCGTTTCACTTTTACGCTGGATTCGTTCACCAACGTATCGTGTTGTTCCGGCTCCAGCCGCTCGATTATATCGGCCTCTCCGCCCAGCAGGGCCAGAACGCGCGTGTTCGCGTCGCCCATGTAGGCAAATCGAACTTCGTCCAGTTTCGGGCGCCCTTTGAAGAAGTCATCATTGGCTGCCAAGATGCTTTCATCGCCGCGCTGCTCAACAAATTTGAAAGCCCCGGTTCCGTTAGGCACTTGGCTGAGCGCGTCTCCGTCTTTGACATCTGCCGCCGACAGTATTGGAAGGAAGCTGGCTAGCAAAATATAGGCAGAGGCTGGATATCCGTAATTTCCTGTGTGCAGGCGAACTGTGAAATCGTCAACGACTTCAACATCAACCGGCCCCGGGTACCACGCCGATTTGCCCGGCTGTGAGGCATATTCAAACGTTGCCTTGACATCATGAGCCGTGAAAGCCGCGCCATTGTGAAACTTGATACCCTCGCGCAAAGAGTACTCCAAGGTGTCCTGATCGATCAGCTTGTAAGACGTTGCTAACTCAAAAACGATCTCTGACGGATCTTCAGGGCGCATTGGCGTTTGTGTGAGACGGTTGAAAACATATCCTTCGAAATTGATCTGGCCAAGAACTGTGTGGGATGCCGGATCCCAGTTACCTGTCACCGGTTCGCCGGATGCAAAAACAACGCTGTTGCTAGATTGCCCCGCTTGGGCCGTACGCAGGAACGGAGAAAACACTGTGCCTACCGCCGCAGCTCCAGTAAACATGGCTCCCTTTTGCAAAAAAGATCTACGTGATGTGGTCATCTTTCTTCCTCCCTAGAATTAGTGTCCTCCATCACCTGTTGGAATGGATAAGGACTTATAAGGAGAGCCTAGACTAGTATCAAACTTCAGTCAAGAATTCTGTGGATTACCACATTTTCGCACACCCACTCTTTGTAGGAGCGTTTACTCCGACTCTTCATAACAGAAGATGGTAAAGTCAACGCACAGAAATTGAACTTCACGGACACTGACCCGCCAATTTTTGGGTTTTAGCTAGGATCAAATCCACGCCGGCATTTTTTAACGCTTTGTCAAGATCCCCTGTCGGCAATTCATCGCAAACCAACCGGTCAATTTGATTAAGTTCACAGACTTTGAACGAGGCGATCTGATCGAACTTCGATTTATCAACAATTACCGTCAAGGACTGGGATTGCTCAATCATCGCGATCGCTGTCTGGGCCTCTTCGATCGTGAAGAACATAGCCCCGGCCTTGCTGTCCATCGCACCGATTGTAATCACAGCATGATGCGCCTGAAACAATCGCGCCTGTGCCGCAACCATTGTTCCAACCGTCTGGTGATTGTTTGAGCTGAATTCACCACCCAACAAAAATACCCGGTTATCCGTCTGGGCATTTGACGCCACCCTGGCGATCGCGCTTGAATTGGTGATAATCGTCAGGCCCGATGTCTCGCACAGGTTTTCGATGAAATACAAAGTGGTGGAACCAGTGTTGATAAAAACGGTTTCGCCTTCGGAAAACAACGGCGCGGCGGCTTTGGATATCTTCACCTTTGCCTCAGCATTATCGGCCATTCTCTGTTGAAACGGCCCCTCTCCAAACATGCGTGGCAGGATTGCACCGCCATGCACTTTCTGGATGCTGCCGGTGGCCTCAAGATCAGACAAATCCCGGCGTACGGTTTCATAAGAGATACCGAGCAGCGTAGAAAGCTCTTCAACACTTGCTCGGTCCTGCCTACGAACCAACTCAAGAATTTTACGCTGACGTTCTGTACGTTTCATGATTTCCCTCTTCTAAATCGAGACTGGCTAACAGTCATCTTGATAAACCTTTGACCCGTTTATCAAGATACTCCCCATATAGAACTTTAAATGCAAAAACCATGGCTTGCCTTAAACGTTGCTCAATGCCTTCGCCCAACTTTCCTGACCCATCAGGTATCTTGCTCGCAGGAACAGAATGTCAGCGTATTTCAGGTAGTCGAACTCGATCGAGGAAATACTGGCCTGCAAGGACGCCCACAGCCCCCATTTAAAACATACAAGCGGCAGATAAAGGGTCACGCGTGCGAACTCCTGAACGCCCGCATCCGGCCTGTAGACCTTCAACAAACGGCTGCGCGCATCGGCATCTGCAAAACACTCAAAAAAGTAGGAGGCCAGATCCCAGTAGGGATCGTTATTGGCTCCATACTCCCAGTCAACAATTCTTAACTCCTTGGTGTCATTCACCATGTAATTGGTGACGTAACAGTCATTAAAACAAGGTACCATCACCATTCCAGAACTGACAAGCGCGGCCTCAGCCTGTTCCATCATGACAATAAAATTACCGAAATCAGGTGGAAAATCTGCCCCTGCCTCACGCGCTTGTAACACGTGTTCGCGGATTTGTTCGAACCCACTTTTAGTCGCTAGCAAAGGCATGCTTGAGTGGATTTTTGCATAGGCCTTCATCACGCGTTCACTAATCTCCGGATCAAGCATGTCGGTAATGGAGCAGTTTCGAAACCCAGTTAAAAAGTCGTAAACCTCGAAATTATCTTCCTCGACGTATTGCGCAATGTTCGGGCCAACACCACAATCAGACGACAGGACCGCCGCTTCATGGGCGACTTTCCGATTGATGAAAACTTCCGTATTTGGGCCCACAACTTTGGCAAAATAGGTTCTGTCCTGTTCGGCCACATGAACCAGAAAGTTGAAGTTGGTAAACCCGGCATTGACGCGAGAATAAGTTATGGTCAACCCCTGCCAATCAGTGATTTTCCGCAGCGAGGACTCAAGGGTATGCTCTGCATCGGATCGGGCGGTAGTCATCTTGCGCTCCAGCATTTCACATCTCTTTGATAAGTTGTTCGACGTCCCAGTTTGCAATGTGATACGCGCAGCGCATGAACTGGTTCTCGCCGTATTTATAATATTCAATTGCGGGTCGGCTGGACGAAAAATGCGACACCTTTCCCCACATCCCCCATTTAAAAGCCGCCAAAATCATATGCAACTTTACCCGCACGACAGTTGCAGCGTGTGGATGCCCCGAATAAATTTCAACAGCCTGGGCCACATCGTCGTCAGTGCGACAATATTCATTACACAGCGCACCAACATCTGACAGAGGGTCACAATTCGCTACCCGGTCAAAATCAACAATTTTGACGGCCCCCATTGGCCCCAACATAAAATTCGACAGGCTGTTTTCAACATGACACGGGGCACTGTCGTTTGCTGCTGCGGCAAATCCCAACTTAATTCTGTCAATCATCGCGCTCATCCGGGCATAATCCTCCGGCGGTGTTACTTTGATCGTTGCGCCTGTCACCACATGGCTTATGCCGGTTTCCATGTGCCGACGCAGCTCTGAAATCTGTTTGATAACTGAGATATTGCGCCCCAGCGCTGGCAGATCGTGCAGCATTTTTGTCGCAGTGAGGATAGTCTCGCGGAGTGTTTCAGTCCGCAAGTCAAGCACTACCGCAGGCCGCCATTCTTCACCCAAACACTCAAACAGAAACGCCTTTGCGGCCTCATCCGCCGCAATCAATCTCGGTGAAAGCCCAGAATTTCCGGCGTTTTTCGCCATCTCAACTGCGTTTTCGAATCTCACCCAACGTTCCTGATCCTTGCTCAATACCTTCAAAAATAGGGACTCACTGTTGGCACCAGAAATTTTACCAGAGTGCCCGTCCACGCCTTGGTTCATTGGATGCGCAATCGGAGACACGGCATCTTGAAGCACCGCATTTTTTTCCAGCCACGGTGCAAATACGCCGGTTGCATAGCGGAGACTTGCCGCTTCTGCCGTGGGCGTAGGTGTAGGTGTATCTATAGGCATTAGACCTCCAACTACATCACCAGTTTGGTGCTATCTAACCAGCTTAACATACAGTAATGTTGATTCATAATAGAACGGAACCAATATAAACACCATTTGCTTTATGCAAATATCAGTCAATATTAATGACTGATATTACTAATATTTAACACATCACTGTGGTAATTGTCACTATCTAGGTGTAGAAGCAATGTGCGTGCATACTTCATAGCCTGATTGGGGTTTTCTCCTTATTAATCGGCCAGGGAGGGTACAGCGGATTGGACATCTTTGTGGGAGCTATTGACCGGCATGACGACCGAAAATGAGTTTTGCACCCTCTCCGCCCAGGAAATGCTGCGTGCATACGCGGACAAATCCCTTTCACCTGTTGACGTAATGAAAGCGCATCTGAAACGGGCAGAACGTGCAAATCCGGACATCAACGCACTATTTAGTTTACGCGCTGAAAGTGCGCTGAAACATGCCAGAGCCTCACAGGACCGCTGGGTACGCAATGCTCCTCAGGGCCCGCTTGATGGCGTTCCGGTCCTGCTCAAAGATAGTATAAAATGTATCGGTTTCGACTATTTCCACGGTTCTGCAGGTTATTTGGGGACGCCGGCCACCGAAGATGCGCCACCAGCTGCGCGAGTCAAGGAAGCCGGCGGAATTATCTTTGCAAAAACAACAATGCCAGATTTTGGTATGTTGGCGGCTGGAGTCAGTTCCCAATTTGGAGTTGTACGCAATCCATGGAATCCCCAAACTAACCCTGGTGGGTCTAGCGCAGGATCAGGTGCCGCGGTCGCAGCTGGCATAGCACCGCTAGCTGTTGGCACTGATATCGCCGGTTCCGTTCGCCTGCCTGCCGCCCAAAATGGTTTAGCCGGTCTTAAACCCAGTCGCGGGCGTATCCCCCATCTGCAACCAAGCCCGTTGCGCGCCGCCGGGCCGATGGCTCGCTCTACAGATGATGCAGGTCTGTTAATGAGTGTGTTGATCCAACCGGACGCGCGTGATTACGAATCTCTACCAGCCATTGATGAAATCCCGTTCTGCCGCCTAAGCGAAACGCCTGAAAATTTTATGCGCGGCGCGCGCATAGGCCTCATGCTCGACGTGGGCTTTGGCCGCGCTCTGGACAATCGAGTTAAGGACGCTGTTACAAGCGCGGCCCAGCTGTTCGAGCAAGCCGGTGCCGATGTGGAACTGGTTCCGACCTTGGTCGATGAGGACCCGATGCCCCCGTTGAATTTATTCCTGCAGTCGCGTGCCCATACCGAACTAATGAGCCTACCCGAGGCGCGTCGCCATCTGGTCTTACCGCACTTAATCGAATGGAGCCGACGCATCGAACTAGCGTCGGCCTCGGATCTCAGCTGCGCGCTATATAAGCTGGAAGATTTCAAGGCTCGCGTCACCGCTGTGCTAGCACCGTATGACTTTGTGATTTCACCTACTTTGAGCGATGTACATTTCCCTGCCGAAGCGTATGGCGCAGACGATGAAGATCATTTTGCCCATTGCAACTTTGCCATACCGTTTAACCAGACAGGTGCGCCCGCTCATGTTGTTTGCTGTGGGTTTATCGACGGAATGCCGGTGGGCATACAGATTGCCGGACGGCGGCACGACGATCTTGGGGTCATGCAGGCCGGGGCGGTATTTGAACGACTAGCGGGCCTTGATATGCCTTGGCCCTACGGCACATAACGGAATGTGCATGACACGGTGCCTCATTTGTTCAAAGAGGGTCACGCTTAAAGTTTTCTAGATGGCATTGCCTGTTCGCGTCACAATAGCCGATAGCGCAATTGTCATTCCATCAAAGGCTGCACAGACATCTTCATCAGACGTGAATTCGAAAGGTGAATGGGTTATCCCATCCTTGGACGGAGCGAATAAAAGCGTTGATGGACAAATATCTTGCAAGCAGATGGCATCATGCCCAGCGATTGTCTCCAGACGTTGATAAGGTGTTTTCGTTTCATCGAGGGCCTGCGCCGCGAGGTCGAGGGCCACTGCGTCAAACTTAGTCACATTGCGTGTTTCCCGGTTTGTAATGCCGAGGGTGCAGCCCGTTTGGTCCGCAATCGCGAGAAGCCTTGTTTCCAATTTACGAATGGCAAAAAGCAGTGCCGCGCTGCTGGTTGATCTAAATTCTATCCAAAGTTCAGCATTATCAACAACCGTGTTGGGAGAATTGGGATGAAGCGTCATCCGACCTATCGAGGTGTGAAGCACATCTTCTGACGCCGTGTAAATGCGCTTTATTTCCACAACCAAAAGTGACGCTGCCAGTAAAGCATCGCGACGTTCTTCCATTGGTGTCGGGCCTGTATGGTCGGCCTTTCCAGTAACTGACAGGCGAATTTTTTCTGCACCCCAACAGGCCTCAATCAGCCCAATTTCGTTTCCCGACCTCTCCAAAAAACTGCCTTGTTCAATGTGGAGTTCAAGATAGTGCTCAGGGGGCGGTGGTTTATCCGTTCCCAAATATCCACTCTCAATCAAGGCCTGTTTTAGCTGGATTTGATTGCTGTCCTGAAGATCCCATGCTTTGTCCAATGCCAGTCGTCCGGTAAAGACGCTGCTCCCAATAAGGCTCGGCTGAAATCGCGCGCCCTCTTCCCCTGTCCAGCAAGCAACAACGAAGTACCGATAGGCCGGTTCAAGCTCGCCGCGTTCAATTTTTGCTTTTAAAAAGAGTGAGCTGATACATGCACAAACCACCCCCAGCACGCCATCGAAGTGGCCACCTTCTGGTTGGCTATCAAGGTGGGATCCGCAATAGAACGCTCGGCAATTATCTCGCAGCCCAAAGTCGAGAACACCAAAAATGTTGCCAATCGGATCGATCAGAACTGTAAACCCGTGGTTCTTCAGCCAAACGCAAAGATGATCTCTTGCTTCTTTTTCTTCATCGCTGGCAGCCAGACGTGTAACGCCACCTGTTTCAGTCATTCCAAATCGTCTGAACTCACGAAGTAGTTCCAACAATTGGGCATGCAGAGTCTTTTGATCGAAGGAACAGTTACCCATCAAATACGCCTATCCGTAATGCTAGCAAGATGATCGCTAGCATGACTAAGACAGGAAAGACGGGTCAAAATCTCTGCCATCATCCCACCTGCCCAATCGTAATTGTGTTTGACGGGCACGTCATCATATTGCCCGCAGCCAATCATCCCATCTGGGGTCATTGAACATCATGCGCGCCCGCGCATATTTCCAGATGCCGTATTTTTGATAGTCGAAATCCCAATCCTGTAGCTTGCGCTGCTGGACTGCCCACGAGCCCCATTTCATATCAGCAACGGCCCGCGCGACAGTGACACGCGCAACGATTTGTGGTCGCACTTCGCCAAAATATCGCTCGATCATCTCTAAACTGGTTTGTTCATCAACAAATACCTCTGCCAAAAACACCCCCAATTCATAGGCACGCTCATTATTGGAAGCATATTCATAGTCAATCAGCTTCATGTCGGTGATGGCGTCGTCTGCCATTGTCACCATGAAGTTTCCCGGCATTGGGTCATTATGACAGGGGACCAAATCGAGGCCAGATGCAAAGAAAGCGGATTTTGCCTTGCGATATTGCTTATAGAGCCAATCAAAATCAACAGGCCGATGAACGCTGAGCTCAGTCCCTTGTTCGATGTGCTCTTCAGTCATTTCAAACACGTCTTTGGTGTACAACAGCGGCTTGCCGGAGTGAAACGTTGAGTAGAGATCAATCACATGCTCTAAAAATTCCTTGCGCGCATAATCAGCGTTCGTAGACGCTCTGTACCCTTCAAGAAATTCGATGACCTCGAGGCCGGTTTCATTGTCGTAGCGAAGAACTTTTGGTCCGATCCCCATCGCGTGGGCTTGAAGCGCTGCATCATTGGAACCATCGCGGTTGATGAAGCTTTCCGTCCCAGGTCCATAGACCTTCAAAAAGTGCTTCTTGCCTCTATGAATCGCAACAAAATTGGTGTTTGTGACACCGCCATCAAGCGGTGCGACTTCAACGTCCTCCCAAATCCATCCAGGAACGGAATTGACGGCGGTGCGGAGTTGTATTTCGAGTTCTGGTGTCATTTCTTGCTCCTATGCCGCCAACCTAATACGGTTATTTGCTTCGGATCTCTTGGCCTGCATTTGCAATCTAAGGAAGCGCCACGCAGCGTATTTGCTAAACTCAAGACTGCTTCGCTCAGATCGCCTGCCCATAATGGCGCCTATAAGACCCCACCTGAGGTCATCCGCGACGCCATAGATCATTGCGCGTTGGAAGAGCCCCTCATGAAAGCTACCGTACCATTCCTCGAATCCCGAACGAGCGTCGCCATCAGTTTCAAAAAACTCGATAAGATACGCACCAATATCTTCGAATGGATCACAATTGGCCGCGAGATCAAAGTCGATCAGTTTTACTTGTTTTTCTGGATGCACCATGAGATTAGCAGTGTTGCCATCACGGTGGCAGGGCACTTCATCCCAACCTAGACTATTCATTTTTTCGGACGCGTCCCGCGCAAACGCCATGAACGGTTCGATATCATTGTGCGTGGCGATTCTTTCAGATCTAGTAATGTCAAAAAGAAGTTCTATTTCATCAAAAATGCTAATCGTTTTTTCGAGCCTGACCCCTCTTTGAAATGCCCTCTTTTGCGCAATAACTGCAGACCGCAAATCCATATCGAGTGCGTGATGTAATCCGCCTGCTAACCATGGATCAGCTAGATCCGAAAGGACTAGAAAACCATCTTCGGGTACGCACTTCAATACAGCTGGACCAACACCAAGATGTCCTGCCTCTTGGGCCGCTAGCATTGCGGGGGCTTGGTCTACATAAAACGCCGTGTCGTCTTGATAATGTTTGAGAATAATCGAAGTGTCCTCAGTTGACGCCCGCCAGATATCACCCTCAACACCACGCCACGCAGGGGATGCCAAAACTGTTAGTGGGTTGATGAATATGATAGGCTCTACGCCGAGCACTTCTGTTGCTAAACTGTATGCTGCTTTCTGCCTCGTCATTGCCTGTTCAGACATTTTTCCTCTCCCATTTCATCGTCTCACCGCACCTTGGCGCTTGTTCGACCCATCTGACAGTTACCCAACTGGATGACACTTTCTAAATTTCTGTAGTTTTGCGCTTAGGTCAACCCTTTTCGGTACGCTGTTCCGTGGTTCGGGCATCTAACACACGAACTGAGCGTGAGTAATCAGCCTCAACTGAACCGCGCTGGGGTGTAGCGCCGAATTTATTGTTACCCACGCCAGCTGCTGCGCGAAACAGTTAGGCTCCAAGTCGACATCTTCCGCTCTAGGGCACTTGAGTTTGCTGCGCCTTGTTTCCCGGAGGCTGATTACTTCATATCATGCGACCATATTTAATGTGTTTATCTGTGCATTGCACCATTTTTCTGCTGCTGCTGCTGCTGCTGATCGTGTGATGTATCAAATAGGTGCTGTCAGACGAATGATAACTCGTATCGGATTGCTGGCATAGCCTAAATCTATGCGCAAAATAATTGACGCCACTCAGCGAGAGCCGCGGCACGGTTCAGCTTGAAGTTGATGCGTGAGTAGAGATGGGTTTCCCCCAACAAAACCAATCCCAGATGATTCCACGCCTCCAACCCTAAAACCCCATAGTCCAAGGAGCTCGGCAGTGATCCGGGGTCCCTAGTGATGGATTATGTAGCTCAAAAGTATGTATCTGACCAAGTAATCCCATCATTGCTCATTAGCTGATAGATTTGCGGACATTATTATCTGTGACAAAGCTGGTTCAGACTAATGTGGCCATTCATCCAAATTGCAGCGATCTGTTGAAATCACCCCGCATAGCAGACCTTTATCTCCACTGCAGCGAATGACGGCTCACCCCGGTTGAGGCGTCAGCGCTGCCACCGCTGGCATTTAAAGCGTGGCAACAAAAAGATCTGACGCTAATTCCAAGCCCGACATTCGTTTACTCAGATTTCTACGCCCTCGGCTATACAAGCCTAACCGTGGCGCCGCCAAAAGTGGGCAAGTCAATGCTGGCGCTGGCCGAAGCGATCGATATAGCAACCGGCAAAGGCATCCTGACAGGCTACACTAGGGAGCCGCTGCGCGTCCTATACTACAACGCCGAGGATGACCAAGACGTGCTGGATGCCAGGGTCTCAGCCCTGCTAACGCACTATCAAATTGAACAGGCCGATATCGTCGGCAATCTATACGCCGTCAGTGGCATCAGCCACGACGATTTCTTTCTAATCGGCGGCCCCGATGGAATAATAAACGAAACCCTATTCGCGCAGCTAGAAACATTCATCACCACCAATAAAATCGACGTGGTCATATTCGATCCGCTGCAAGATCTGTCGCGCTCACCAGAAACAAACGAAATATTCAGAGCCATCGGCCAGCGGATCCGATTGATGGCAACCAAGACTGAAACCGCCCTGCATCTGGTGCATCATACAAGAAAGATCCAGCAAGGCGTCACAGCCTCAATAGACGATGCCAGGGGCGGTAGCGCCCTGCGAGGCACGTCCAGGTTCAACCGCATCCTAATCAGCATGTCCGAAGACGAAGGCGTTAAAGCCGGGATCGAAAACCACCGCTTCTACTTCCGCATTGCTGACGCCGAAAGCAACCTGGCGCCACCAAGCGCATCGGTCAACCAATGGTTCGAAAAGGTATCGGTCATAACGCCATCCGGCCAGAGCGTTGGAGCAGTGAGGCTGTGGCAGTGGCCTGACGCATTCGACGGGATCAGCAAACAAGACGCCAGTGACGTGAGAACAGCCATAGTCGCTATGGCCGCCAACCCGCCGTCAAACAGCGTCCAGGCGGCCACATGGGCCGGATACATCATCGCAGACACGCTCAACATAGATCCAACCGATGAGGCCAGCAAACAACGCATCAAAGAAATGCTGAACTACTGGATCAAAACAGACGTGCTGGCCGTGCAAGATTACGTGGACCGACAGAAAGGCCGCACCAAAAAGGTGATCATTGCCGGACCAAACAACCCCAACTCAACAAGCCAAGGATAAGACAATGGCAGTATATGCATACATAAACCAAACCACGAAAAGCCAAACGCAATTTATAGGCCTGTTCAAAGCATTTGATGGTGCGTTGGAAATGGTCAACATTAACGCAATCGTCAAAATCACTGAAGGCACTGACTACAGCTACAAGGGCGCGGTAAGAGATGAGCCACCACTGGGCAAGTATGTGATCGACGTTCACTTCAATGACGGCAAATTCACCACTTACAACGGCCAGATTAAAGACGTGGCTGGCGCTCTGGGCATCCAGTTAAATGACCATAAAGGTTTCCACCATGACACATAAAGAGCAAATGCAAAGAGGCATAGAGGCCGCCCTGGATGCCATGCCCAAGCGCATGAGAGGCTGTGATATGGCGCACCTATTTGCGCAGTTCATCATCACCTATGACATGGAACCAGACACCGCTGACATCGCCGTGCAGACCGCAAAACTCATCCAGATGTACGTCGATGAATGCTCCAATGAGGATCTGCAAACGGTCTCAGCCATCAGAGATGCAGACCAGTTTCTCGCCAGAATACAGGCCGGGAACCGGGCATGATCACCACACCTTCCACACCTTTCCACACTTTTCCACACCTTGCCCACACAGGCCTAAAAGTTACCACACTTACCACCACACTTTTATGGCCCCTTAGGGGGCCAATAAGGTGTGGAGGTGTGGAACCCGGCAAAGCGTGGGATCGCAGCCAATAATTAACCACACTTCAACAACTAACCAAACCACAAAGGATCGAACCGATGACAAACCAAGATGAACTTACACTGGCACACTCTGGCGCCTGGTCAGATGATGAGATCAAGCGACTGGAGAATATGGTTGCCTCTGGCTTCACCAATGAACTGATCGCAAAGGCG
>Ga0206130_10003409_pt1 | contig 20765 bp, 18 predicted proteins | sample Helgoland_Spring_9_FD_148637 | JGI IMG/M metagenome (GOLD analysis project Ga0206130, IMG submission 148637) | Pelagic subsurface seawater microbial communities from Kabeltonne, Helgoland, North Sea - Helgoland_Spring_Bloom_20160512_1 | ecosystem: Environmental > Aquatic > Marine > Epipelagic ... | reverse complement strand
GTGACGATGCCTTCAACCTCGACGCCAGCGAAGGTGAAGAGGTCGGAAATCTCGGCGATGGATTTCCCGGAGAGGTCGAGGTGTGTGGAGAGCCAGTTAAGGGAGATGTTCATGATGGACTGGAGAAAAAGAGGTTCACCGCAGAGGCGCAGAGTCCGGAGAGGGACGCTGAGAGGAAACTACGGAAGTTTGGATATAATGGATTCTGATTTTTGATTTTCAGAGGACGGGCTCCGCGCTCCTTTGCGGACTCTGCGACTCTGCGGTGAAAATTTCTGTTAAGCGAACTGCGAGAGGAAGCGGGTGTCGTTTTCGATGAGAAGGCGGATGTCCTTGATGCCCCAGCGGATCATGGCGAGGCGGTCGAGGCCCATGCCGAATGCGAAGCCGGTGAGCTTTTCCGGGTTGAGGGCGTCGTCCTTGCGGTTGGAGTTGATAACTTCGAAGACGGCGGGATCGACCATGCCGCAGCCGGCGACCTCCATCCAGCGGGGTGCCTGACCCTTGACCTGGAGTTTTACGTCGATCTCGAAGGATGGCTCGGTGAAGGGAAAAAAGTGGGGGCGGAAACGGACTTCGGTGGTGGTGCCGAACATTTCGTGGAAGAAATATTCAAGCGTGCCTTTAAGGTCGGGGAGGGTGACATCGGTGTCGACGTAGAGGCCTTCGAGCTGGTTGAAAACGGAGAGGTGGGTTGCATCGATTTCATCGCGCCGATAGGCGGAGCCGGGGGCGATGATGCGGATCGGCGGGGTGGCGGTTTCCATGGTGCGGATCTGCACACTGGAGGTGTGAGTGCGGAGGAGTTTACCGGAATCGAAATAGAAGGTGTCTTTCTCGTTACGTGCCGGGTGGTCGGCGGGGGTGTTGAGGGCGTCGAAGCAATGGAACTCGTCCTCGATTTCCGGGCCGTCGGCGAGGGCGAAGCCCATACGGCGAAGGATCTGGGTCGCTTCGTCGCGGATTTGGGTGAGAGGATGGAGGGCGCCGGTTGGCAGTGCGCGGGCGGGCAGGGTGATATCGATCCCGGCGAGGGCTGCGCGGTCGGCGATTTGCTGGATCGCCGCCTGTTTTTCTTCGATTGCCGAGGTGATCGCGGTGCGGGCGGCATTGAGGGACTGGCCGAAGGCGGCCTTTTCCTCCTTGGGGACATCCTTGATGGCGGCTCCTGCGAGCGAGAGGCTGCCCTTTTTCCCGAGGACGGAAACACGGGCATCATCGAGGCTGCGCGCGTCGGAGGCTACGGCGATGAGTTCTAGGGCTTGGGTCTGTATGGAGGCGATGTGCTCGTTCATGGGCGGGGCTTTGGATAGCGGAGAGGGAGGCTTGGGGCAAGGGTTTGATTCGGGGTGCGAGTCTTGGATTGCGGCGGCCGGTAAGGGGGGCTAGCTTCAGGGCATGAGTCTCTTGCTGGGGGTGAACATTGACCACGTGGCGACGCTGCGGCAGGCGCGCTATGCCCTGTTGCCGGGCTCCCCGAATGCCGAACCGTCGGTTGTGGAGGCGGCAAAGCAGGCGAAGGCCGGCGGCGCGGACTCGATCACGGTGCATGTGCGCGGGGATCGCCGCCACATGCAGGATGCGGATGCCTTACGGGTGAAGGATGAGTGCGACTTGCCGTTAAACCTAGAACTCGGGATCACTGAGGAGATGATGGATCTCGCGTTCCAGCTGAAGCCGGATTTTGCCTGCCTTGTTCCGGAGACGCGGGAGGAAGTCACGACGGAGGGCGGGCTGGATGTAGTTGCGCTTTTTGGGACGGCGAGGGAGGCGGTGAAACGGCTTAAAGATGCAGGGATGAAGGTCAGCCTTTTCATCGATCCTCTGGCGGAGCACGTCGAGGAGTCGGCGCGTATGGGCGCGGACATGATCGAGCTGCACACCGGAGCTTTCGCGAATGCAGAGGATACTTCGCAGGAAATCGCCCGCCTGGTGGCGGCGGCGGAGCTGGGGCATTCGCTGGGGCTGCAGGTAAATGCAGGTCACGGTATCAACTATCTGAACCTTCCTGTGCTGCTCCAGGTGCCACACCTCGCAGAACTGAACATCGGGCATAGCATTGTCTCGCGGGCGATGACCGTGGGGATGCGGCAGGCGGTCGCGGAGATGGCGGAGGGGATGAAGGGATACGGCGCATGATTATTTACGGGATCGGGATCGATGTGGTGGAGGTCGAGCGGATCGAGGCGGCGATAGCACGGCAGGGCGATGCTTTCCTCGGGCGGCTGTTCACCGGTAGGGAACGCGAATATTGCGGGAGGCAAATGCGGCCTGCGCTGCATTATGCGGCAAGGTTCGCGGCGAAGGAGGCGGTTTCGAAAGCGTTCGGGACAGGAATCGGCGGGCAGGCAGGTTGGCTGGAAATGGAAGTGGAACGAGCGGAATCCGGCGCTCCGAAAATGGTTTTCAGCGGCAATGCTGCGGAATTTCTTGTGAGGGAAGGAATTGCAGAGGTTCAGGTGAGTCTGAGCCACGCGAAGGAATACGCTGCGGCGAATGCAGTGGCACTGCGGCATCCTGCCTAGATATGGAGCGCGGCTTTGTATGGAGCGCGGCTTTGCAATCCGCTTTCTGACGCCCCGCTCCATAGGAATGGATTGAAAATTCCCTTTATTCAAAGCTCATTTACGATCCGGAGCCAACCCTGGCGGCATGCAAAGCCGCGCTGCATAGTGCATCAGACAGCGACTTGCAAAGCTGCGCTCCATAAGAGAGTCTTTCCGGTATGGAAATGATGATTCGGGGCAGGAGAAACAGGCGGACGGCTGCGGTTCGAGGGCTTGTGCGTGAGACACGGTTGCACGTTGAGGATCTCATCCTGCCGCTGTTTTTCCATATCGATGGGGATGATGTTGCAATCGAATCGATGCCAGGCTGCACCCGTTGGTCGCTGCAAGGGCTCGTCGCAGAGGTTAAATCCGCCTATTCGCTCGGCATCCGCGCGGTGGTTCTTTTTCCGAAGATCGAGGAGGATCTAAAATCGCCGAACGGAGCGGAATGCGCGAACGATTCCGGACTGGTTCCGACGGCTATCCGGGAGATCCGGAAAGCCTGTCCGGGGATGTGCATCATCACAGATGTGGCACTGGATCCCTATAATTCCGACGGTCATGATGGGATCGTGGTCAAGGAGGGTGGGAAATTGGAAATCCTCAACGACGAGACGGTTGAGGTGCTGTGCGCTCAGGCGCTCTGCCATGCCCGAGCCGGAGCTGATACCGTCGCCCCTTCCGATATGATGGATGGCCGGGTCGGTGCAATCCGGGTGGCGCTGGACGAGGAAGGTTTCACCGGAGTCGGGATTATGAGCTACACGGCGAAATACGCCTCCGCGTTCTACGGGCCGTTTCGGGGTGCCTTGGATTCCGCTCCCAAGGAAGGTGACAAGAAGACCTACCAGATGGATCCCGGGAATGCTAGGGAGGCGATCCGCGAACTGCTCATGGACGAGGAGGAGGGCGCGGATATCGTCATGGTGAAGCCCGCCGGCCCCTATCTGGATGTTATTGCACGGCTTCGCGATGAGACCACCCTGCCCATTGCCGCCTATCAGGTGAGTGGGGAATATCTCATGATCAAGAGCGCTTGCTCGGGCGGTTGGCTCGATGAAAAGGCGGTGGTGATGGAGAGCCTGCTTGGCATCAAGCGTGCCGGGGCAGATATGATCCTTACCTATTTTGCCAAGGATGTGGCGAGCTGGTTGAAAAATTCCCTCGAATGATGGAATTCAGTGATCTGAGTGAGTATTTCCGGGGAAACTTTTCTCTTCGTGGGGAACTCGGTGCAGGAGTAAGTGTCTGGAAAGACGGCGAGGAAATCCTCGGGATTTCGGATGGCTGGCGTGACCGGGAGCGTAGCGATCAATGGAGTAAGCGAACGTTGGCTCCAGTTTACTCAGCCACCAAGGGTCCGGCCTCCGCGACCCTCCTGCATGTGCTCGACCAGCACGGACTCACTGCGGAAACTCCGGTCGGCGAGGTGTGGTCGGCCTTTCCGCTGCCAGCGGTCAGCTTCGCGGAAATGCTCTCCCATCAGTGCGGTCTGGCGGCGCTTGATGAGACAGCGGATGTCTTTGATCACATGGCGGTGATTGCGGCGGTGGAGAAGCAGAAACCTGAATGGGAACCGGGCGTAGGCCACGGCTATCATCCCCGCACCTTCGGATTCCTGCTCGATGAGTGTGTTAGGCGACTCGACGGGCGGAGCCTCGGGAAAGTATGGAATGAGGATGTTGCCATTCCCGCTGGGATCGATTTTTGGATCGGCCTGCCGGAAAGCGAGTGGGGGAGGGTGGCGAAGCTCGTCCCGGGAAGGGCGAAAGCTTCCAGTTTCGAACAGGGTTTCTACGAATCCTTCAGTACCCCCGGCAGCCTTACGCGCCGCGCATTCTCCTCGCCGCGCGGGCTGCATGCGATTGCGGAAATGAATGCGTCCAAGGCTTGGGCGGCAGGGTTTCCGGCGATGGGCGGGGTCGGCACGGCGGAAGGCTTGGCGAAATTTTATCAGATCGCGATTGGTGCGATGGCCGGGCCGTTTTCCGAAACAGTCATGAAGGCGCTTGCGGGGCTCCAGGTCAGTGGGCCGGACAAGGTTCTGCTACGCGAAACGGCCTTTACCTGTGGTTTTCAGAAGGATCCTGTTGATGAAGCCGGACGGAAGAAGCGGCAGCTTTACGGGAAATCCACTCAGGCGTTCGGCCATCCGGGCGCGGGCGGCAGCCATGGCTTTGGCGATCCGGAGAGCGGCCTGTCGTTCGCCTACGTGATGAACCAGATGGAACTCAGCGTCATGCCCGGCGAGAGATGCATGGGTCTGGTTGAGAGGCTGCCTTGATTGGGGCGTCAATCTGCATGGTGATGCGGAGGATACAGCTATATTCGGCTAGCCAGCGGAAATAGGCGCAGCTTAGGATGATGGCTCGCAACCAAATCAATTATGAAAGCACCAATCACCGTATCCATCACAGGCGCGGCCGGCCAAATCGGCTACGCCATTCTTTTCCGCATCGCATCCGGCTTCGTCTTCGGCGAAGACCAGCCAGTCAATCTCCGCCTGATCGAGATCGAGCCGGGTCTTCCCGCGCTCAGAGGTGTCGTGATGGAACTCGATGACTGCGCGTTCCCGCTTCTGCAGGAAGTGGTCGCCACCACCGATCTCGACGAAGGATTCAAGGGTGCGAACTGGGCGCTACTCATCGGTTCCGTGCCGCGCAAGGCCGGGATGGAGCGTGCGGATCTGCTCGGCATCAACGGCAAGATTTTCACCGGACAAGGCCAGGCTATCGCCCGCTCCGCTGCGGATGATGTGCGCGTGCTTGTTGTCGGAAACCCATGCAACACCAACGCCCTCATCGCGATGAACAATGCAGAAGGTGTTGCAAACGACTGTTTCTTTGCGATGACACGACTCGATGAAAACCGTGCGAAGAGCCAGCTTGCCGAGAAGGCCGGGGTGCATTGCTCGGACGTTACGAACCTTTGCATCTGGGGCAACCACTCCGCCACCCAGTATCCGGATTTCACCAACGCGAAAATCAAGGGACAGCCACTCACCGAGGTGATCACTGACCGCGAATGGCTTGAAGGCGAGTTCATCAAGACCGTCCAACAACGCGGCGCGGCGATCATCGCTGCTCGCGGTGCTTCTTCCGCAGCCTCCGCAGCCAATGCCGCGATGGACACCGTGAAAAGCCTCATCAATCCGACCCCAGAAGGTGATTGGCATTCCGTCGCGATTTGCTCGGACGGCTCCTACGGTATCGAGAAAGGCATCATGGCCTCCATGCCCATCCGCACCAAAACGGACGGATCATGGGAAGTCGTCCAGGGAGTCCCTGTTAGCGAATTTTCCCAAGGCAAGATCGATGCCACGGTCAACGAGTTGCTTGAGGAGAAAGTCGCCGTCCAGGCTCTTATTCCGGGCTAAGCTCTCAAGTAGCTACTTCCTCTGACGGCCGGATAAAAATGGAAGTCCCTATGGTTCTGCTGTCGCAGTCATAGGTGCTTTTCCGTTTGCTACCGGCGGTGCTTATCTTTTCTCAAAGGTTCGTGGTTTCTCGAGATCAGGGATGAGATAAAGATAGCGAGGAAGAGCACTCCGCTGAGAGCTGTCAGCATCGTGATGATTTTCGCAGGCTGGGTGATGGGGATGATGTCACCGTAGCCGAGGGATGTGAGTGTCACGAAGCAGAAGTAGAGCAAATCGGTGGGGTTGGGTGGCTTGCCAGTGATCTGATTCAGAAAGGCGTTTGGCTGGAGGTCGATGATGGCGAAGGAAATCAACATCGCGAAAAGTCCAAGCAGGATGTAGCCGGAGATCCCCGCGAAAATCCGATCCGTTGGGAGCACCCCGTCTTTGAAGAAGCTGTGCCGGAAAATCTCACGAGCGAGGAAAAAGAAGCCGGCGATGTGACAACTGAACTGGATCAATCGAACGATTATCTGTTTGGGAAGGAGCTCCGCTACGATGGCGATTACGGCGAGTGCGAGATAGGTCAGTAGTAAGTGCTTGTTGCCGGCGAGAACGCAGGCGCAGATCGCGAAGAAGGCGGGGTAGATAAATCCGATCCAGAAGGTTCCGATAGTGTCCCAGCTGAGGGATGATAGGATCAAGGCCAGTTCCGCCGCGAGGAGGAGCTTCGCCTTGTTTTCAATCTTGAGAAGTCTTCGCATCGGGTTTCTCGGAAAGTTCATCCTCTGCGAGAGGTTTTTCGGCAAGCTGTTTCTCGTTTTTGTCTCGGCCGAACTTTTCTCTTTGTCGCCGATTCACTAAGAAAGCTTGATGCCTCAGCTACAATCTTTAGCAAGAAATGGAATCTAGGATTGGAGCGAACTTTGCTGTCGCTCACTGGGTGTCGGCGAAGCAATACGGGGAGCAGCTTAAGGAGAGCTTCCGGAATGCGACGGAGGAATAGGGGGGCACTCGCCGGCGGGAGTGCGGATGATGCGGTAGAATCGGGACGGGGCGGAAATGGCACCGGGGTCGAGGGATTGCATCATGTAGGTGGCGTCGCCGGAGGAGAGGGTTTCACCGAGGAGCTCAGTGGTCATTTCGGCGAGGCTGGAACCGTAGCCGACTTGGTAGCGGAAGCCGGGCTCGGCCATGAAGTTGATTTCCAATCCGGTGCCGCTGCGGAGGATGAGGCTGTCGAAGGCGAGGTCGGAGTGGGGGATGAAGAAGACGTTCGGTTGGGGAGAGAGGCCGGTGTTGTTGGCGATAATGTCGCTGAGGGTGGTGCGGGTAATTTCCTCGCGGAGAGTGGGTGAGAGATCGGTATCCCAGAGATAAAAGAAGGCGTCGCCGACGGCGAGGCGGCTGAATTCCGATGCAAGGGCGGTGGCGATGGTTTCGCCGACGGCGGCACCTGGCAGGTGATCCTCTGCGAGAGAGGCGGGCCAGAGGTCTAGGTCATCGATGCTAGAGTAGGCGGAGTCGAAGGCGACCCGGAGAGAGATATCTGAAGTGATGTCGGACCAGGTTGTGGCAGGGTCGAGACCGTAGGCTTGGCGGACGGTGTTGTAATCGGCGAGACCGTGGTCGCGGCCGCGCTGGATGTTGAGGGCGGCGAGATCCATGCCGCCGCTGCCTGCGGGACCGAAGAGGGTGTTGCGCAACTGCGGGATGATGCGGGGGTCGGCATTTTGCTGGAGCTGGCAGGCGAGGCCCTTGAGGATAAGCTCGACGTCGTCGGCGGTCTGTATGACGGCCGGGTTGAAGAAGGCCGTCATGAGATCGAGGCTGGCGTCGGCGTCCGGATGGTTGTCGGCGTGGATGCGCATCAGCTGTGGGCTGACCATGGTGTGGCCGAAGCGGAAGAGTGCGGTGGCGAACTCGTTGGAGATCGTTGGATCTACGGAGGGGATGTAGGCCAAAGATGAAGGGTTAGGAGCGTAGGGGCCGAGCAGGGCGGGTAGCCATTCGTTGTATGTGATCGACTGGAAGATGGCTCCGACGATTTTCCGGGCGCGCTGATAGATTTGCTCGTCGGTCCATGTCGGGTTGGTGGCGGCGATTTCTGTGGCGAGGCGGTTGTGTTCGCGAACGAATAGGGTGTGGAGGGCGGTGAGGCCGGGCTGCTCGTTGGCGCGGACGTCGCCGGCCATGCGGAGTTCGTTCTCCGGGACGAGGCCGATGCTCGCCATGGGCAGGCCAGCGGCGTTGTAGGGTAGCATATTTCCGGAGGCCGTTTTCATGCGACCGCCGGAGAGTTCGCGCAGAGCGGCGGCGGTGGTGGCGTCCGAGCCGTAGACATTGGAGGCGTCGAGGAAAGAGGTGATGGCGTTGAGCTGCTGACGGACGTTGGAATCATCGGTGACGAAGCCGGTGCGGGTCATGGGGATGAATGGCGACCCTGCGTTGTAAAGAACGTCTGCCTCGTCGAGGACAGCAATATCGGCATTTTCTCCGGAGTCCGCAGGGGAGAGCGTGATGTCATGATCAACGAACTGACCCCACTGCCAGATGTAGTCGGAGCGACCTCCCGTGTTCGGCTCGGAGTCGGTCTGGTCGGAGATCGCATTCGAGGCGGAGCGGGCATTGGGGCGGGAGGCACCGGAGAGGCTGGATGTGCCGTCGGAATAGGCCGAGGCGGAAAGCCGCAGGAAGGGGTGGTTTGCTGCGCCGAGATTCTCGGTGGAATTTCCCGTGCCGTCGTAGCTACGATCCGCAGCCTCAACCACCGTGAGCGGCAGGAGAGTGAGAATCGTCCGGATCAGGACCGGGAGGAAACGATTGGCCATATTCACAATGGCCAATGAAGGCACAATATCGCGCCGGTGAGAAGTGAATTGAGGCGGTTCCAAAGGGTTTCGCTGAGACTCGCCGTCCACTCGCCGGTATCATGTGAGCTCAGGGTTTTAGTAAATCATCGTAATCGGGATCGATAACGGGTGTGATTTTTATCGGTGTATTCGCCTGACGCAGCCCAAGCCATTCAATCATGGTAGGGCTGATCCGGCTCGGTCGGCGCTGATCAAAAAACGAAAGCACCGTATTTCAGGAAAGGGAGTGAATCGACGGCAAGACACTGCACTTCCCCCGGGATCTCACTTCCGTGTGGGTGAGGCTAGCTGCTAGATTTTTAAAGTGGGCTGACCGAGCCGAATCAGCCCTACCGTGTGAGAAACACCGATAAAAATCACACCCTCGATTACGAAAGCCTCGTCTGTCCACTTCGGCTGGGCGAATGTCCCGGATGTGAACTTGTTCAACAAGGAAGGTCTCCCTGCATCACCCTTCGTACGGATGTGGATCGATCCCTCTCAGCAGAGGCGGATCATGTCCTTGATGAACTGACCCCAGAGGAAAAGCAGGCCGCGTTTCGAGTATTGGAAATGACCATCCTCGGTGAGTCGGATGATACCGCTGCGCAGGTTGTGGTCGACCTGGTCGCGCATTTCCGTCTCGATTGTTTTCTCGATGTTTTCCGGGTCGGGCATGAGTAGCTCCGAAGGGGTTAGCCTCATTTTCCCAAGGAATCCACGGTGATCACTGAGGATTTGGTGGAAGCATGATTTTTCACAGGGCACGTGGTTCCACCTGAAGCCGGGTGAGCAGCGTAGGGTGGGGGCGAAGGGAAAATTTGTGGTTCGCCATGTTTTGCCCGTGGCATCCTTCGAGGTGATGGAGATGAATGCGAAGGCGACCTCGTCCTGTTCGCAAAGGCAGACCGATGCGACGGCGCGTTCCTCGGGATGCCAGAAGAGCCGGAAGTGCTGCTGCATCCCGGACCACTGCCAGCCGCAATCGGACACGTGCTCGAAGCCGGCTTCCTCCATGCCGGTCGCCGCCTCGATGGCGTTGGGGAAAAACGACGGGTTTGGAAGTTCGCGGTGGCTGAGGCGGTTGTTGATCGGCATCCGCAGGCGGCGGACATGGGTGAGTAGCTCGATCCATGGCAGGAAGAACCAGATGCAGGCGCCTGCGATGCCTGCGAAAATATTTCCGCTGATGTAGTAGAAGAAAAAGAATGTCGCGGCGAGAAAGACGATCGCACCAAGCTTTCTGGCGAGGTTCTTTCGCGCCGATCGCAGAGCCACCGCCATTACGAAGAGACCGATAACGATGAGGATTTCACGCATACTGGATGGGAATTCTAAATTTCAAACTCAAAATATCAATGAAGAGATTGGGTTCGGAGTCACTTCGACGGAGCCGGGAAAATTCGGGTTTAAAGTTTGAGATTTAGAGTTTTATCCTGCGAGGGCGTCCATGATGAATTTGGACGGCCGGAAGTTTTCGATTAGGATTTCCTGTTTTCCACCCCGGTTCATGCGAACCTGACTGACGTTGAAATTCGGTGTCTTGTGGGGGGCGAAGAGGATATCGTCGTGGGTGGCGTTCTCGTGCTTCTTGAACATGTCGGGGAGTATGTCGCCGCCGAGATGGTCGTCACGGCCGGTGGCGAGATGGCAGGTGCCGAGAACCTTCTCGTCCTGGATGTCCGCATAGGAAACGGGAAGTACCTGGGTTCCGAAACCGAGTTCGCCTAGGGTTCCCGTCATCGGGTCGTCGGCGAGGCGGGCGTTGTGTGCGTCGATTGTCGCCTGGTTCCCTTCGATCAGGGTGGAGTGGTAGATACTGCGATCCTTCACATCGAGCACGCCGAGCGTGCCGTCGTCGTATTTCATCGGGAACTGGCCGTTGGCATCGGTGGGCACGAAGTAAACCTCCCCGGCGGGAAGGTTGGCGATGTCGGGCTTTTTGCCGAGGCAGAGGCCGTGTGATTTCTGTGCATCCTGTCCATCCAGCCCCAGGGTGGCGGTGAGAACCCGTCCGTCCTCAAGGGTGAAATCGATCTCCATCGAATCCGCTTTTGTGAGGACGAGGCGTATTTTTTCCGCATCACGCGAGACCTCGCCATAGTCCACGGCGAGCCCGGAGTTGAGGATCACATCGTTGAGTCCGTGCAGGGTGGCTCCACGGAAACCGAATTCCTTTGCCTTGGCGGTGAGAGGCGCAGTGGCCGACCAGGTGGAGATGCAGAGGATTAGGTCGTAGTTCGGATAGATATCCCCATTGAGGGAGAGCTGTCTGCCCCCGGTGTCCCAGATCTCGTCGGAGAGGTCGAGATTGGATCCGTGGGTGCAGCGGTAGGCAAACAATTCGCCCCCTGTCATGCCGAGTTTTTCCATCGCGTGATTTTTCAGCGCCTCATAGAAGTATTCATGGGCGTTTTTCTGGACCGGAAAACCCTCTTCGTTCAGGAATTTAAAATCCTTGATGTGTTCTGCGGGTTCCTCGAAATCGATGAGGACGCAGACCCGGCAGCCGTTGGTCGGCTCGAAGACAGTATGGAGTAGGCGGACTACATCAAATTCCGGAAACTTGCGTTTCTCGGGGTTTAGCAAAATTTCGGGCGAGAGATATTCCGGTAGGGTGGGGAGGGCTGTGCTTGCCATGGTGGGCAAAGGTAAAAGCACATCCTGTCTCCGCAAGGGTCGATTTTCCGAAAATCATTCCTCGTGATCGAAATCGGGCTGATCCGGCTTCTCGTCGGTACGCATCTGGTCGAGCAGCGGTTGCCGGTCTTCCAGTGAATCCCATACCGCTTTGGAGATGTAGATCGGCGCCTCGGCACGGGCGGAGATGGCCAGGCAATCGGAAGGACGGGCGTCGAGTTCGATGATCTTCCGTTCCATGATCTCATTTTGCGCCTCGATGATGAGCCGTGCATGGAAGACATCCCCCTGGACATCATTGATGATCATTCGTGACACGTTCGCTCCGAACGCCTCCAAGGTAAGCATGTAGAGGTCGTGCGTCAGGGGGCGGGGCATGGTCTGGCCGCTCATGACCGTGTTGATTGAGAGTCCGACTGCCGGATCGATGTAAAACAGGATTGCCTTATTTCCGTCGCCAAGGAAAACCGCGCAGCCCGCCTGCGTGGGCATGAGTGCGATGATTTCTACCCGGACAAGTTCCGCCATGCCCGGATCATGGGCTTGTAGGAGTGGGTGTGCAACCGAAAGCGATTGTCGAGAATCAGCGGTCGAGGAACTTGCGCGACTGGATGACGTATTTCAGCGCCCATCCCTTGATCTTTGACTGTTCCTCCAACGAGAGGGTTCTGACCACCTTTGCGGGAGATCCGAGCGCAAGCGAGCCCGGCGGGATAACTGTGCCGCCGGTGACGAGTGCCCCTGCGCCGACGATTGAGCGTTCGCCGATTTCCGCCCCGTCCAGGACGATCGCTCCCATGCCGATGAGTGCCTCGTCTTTCACCGTACAGGCGTGGAGGATGGCCGAGTGCCCGACAGTAACGAGTTCGCCGACGTGGCATCCGAAATCGTCGGATAAGTGGATGACTGCATTGTCTTGGACGTTGGATCGAGGTCCGATCTCGATCCTGTTGATGTCGCCGCGGAGGGTGGTATTGTACCAGACACTGGCCTCGTCATGGATTTTCACCCGGCCGATTACATCTGCGCTTGCGGCGATGAACGCCGTCGGACTGATCTCGGGGAAATGCTCTTCATATGGTTCAATGGCCATGGAGGGCAAACTAAACGGGGGTTTCCCCGTTGGCCAGTTTGATTCAGTGTAGGTTCCCTGTTACAAAAAAGCTCTATTGGTGGAGGTTATTGTTTCGCGAGCGATTTCAGGGCTCCTGCACTCGGGATGGCAAAGATTATTAAACCACAATCGAAGCGCAGCGGAACCGGAACGAAGTGGAGATAGCCGGAGGCAAATGGACGGGCTGAAAAATTAAATCTCTCCGTCAAATTTCACAGATGACGACTCACGAAAGTGACTGGAAACTGGTCATTACTAGAGAAAACCTCATTCGGATCCAAAAGTTCTGATTCTACTCTCTCTTATCTGTGCTTATCCGTGAGATTTGAGGAAAGGATAGTTTTGAGTGAGTTCCTCTATGTCCGCTTCACTCCCGTTGTGGTCAAAATCTCTTCAAAATTAGCAGGTTCCCCCCTTGTGTAGGAGCCCTGCGAGCGATTTATCGGGTTGCACTGGGCGAACTTTACGTGATTGACGGTTCAATTCCCATATCAGATCCCGAAAAATCGGTATGGAAACGCTCCCGAAAGCCCGTTTCCTTCCGGACTTCGGTACTTGACAAGGCCTTATAACTTTGTTGGTCTTCGCGCGGGATGGCTCCGTAGTCATCCCATTGTTCGATATAATAAGCGGCTTGATCTGTTGGCACCCGCGATGCTCCGGGTATTCCGCGTCGCCAAAAGCTATTTTCTCCCATCAAACATCATGGATATCACTTCTCCTCTCTGGTATGTCGCCTACGTAATCGTCCTTCTCGGCTTGGCCGGGTATGGTTCCCACAGGCTCACCATCATCTTCCTCTATCTCAAGCATGCCCGTAAGAAGCCGGTGCCTTTGGAAAACTTCAGTGAGCTGCCCTTGGTAACCATACAGCTGCCGGTTTTCAATGAGCTGCACGTGGTTGACCGCCTGCTCGATTCGGTGTCGAAGATCGATTATCCCCAAGACAAGCTACAGATCCAGCTGCTCGACGATTCCACCGACGATACAGTGAATATCTGCCGGGAAGGGATTGCCCGCCTCGTTTCCAAGGGTTTTGATGCGGAACATATCCACCGCACCGACCGCACCGGCTACAAGGCAGGTGCGCTTGAGAACGGCACCCGTTTCGCCAAGGGTGAATACCTTTTCATACTCGATGCAGATTTCGTCCCGAATTCGGACGTTTTGCAAAAAACGATCCAATATTTCACCGACGACGGGATCGGCATGATCCAGACCCGCTGGGGTCACCTGAACCGCACTTACAACGTTCTGACACGCATCCAAGCGATGTTCCTCGACGGCCACCTCGAGCTTGAGCAGACCGCACGGAATCGTTCCGGGCGCTTTTTCACTTTCAACGGCACGGCCGGTATTTGGAGGAAATCCTGTATCGCTGACGCCGGCGGCTGGGAGCACGACACGCTCACCGAGGACATGGATCTTAGCTACCGTGCCCAGCTCAAGGGCTGGAAGTTCATTTTTCTCAATGATGTTGAGACACCTGCGGAGCTCCCGGTCGACATGGATGGCTTCAAAAGCCAACAGCATCGCTGGACAAAGGGTTCGATCCAGGTCTGTAAAAAAGTGCTTCCGGCGATATGGAAGAGCGATGTGCCTCTTTTCGTCAAAATGGAGGCGACCGCTCACCTGACCTCGAACTTCGCTTACCTTCTACTCATCTGCCTTTGCTTCCTCATCTACCCGAACCAGCATGCACCAGATTTCGGGAAGCTGACCGCCTACATCATCAATATCCCGATTTTCTTCTTCGCCTCCGTTTCGGTGATCCTTTTCTACCTGACCTCTCAGAAGGCACTCAGGCCTGACACCTGGTGGAAGGAGATTCCTTATCTGCCGCTTCTCCTCGCCCTCGGGATCGGGATGTCCATCACCAACGCGAAAGCGGTGATCGAAGCGCTCTGCAATCACCAGACAGCGTTCATCCGCACCCCGAAATACGGGATTGAGCAGAAAAATTCCGATTGGAAGAAAAGCAGCTACAAGGCGATGAAGTCTCTCACTCCCTTCGTTGAGTTCCTGTTCGGATGCTTCTTCCTATTTGTTGTTGTTGAGGCCGCGATGCAGGGCAGGTGGGCTTCCGCGATTCTTTTGCTTCCATTCCCGGTCGGATTCTTCTATACATCTACTGCGTCATTGGCACGGATGCTGCCTTCCTTCTCAAGTGCCAGAACAGTGATAACGCCAGCCGCCAACCATTCCGATTCGAACTAAGAAATGAAAAAAGGTATCACCCGCCTGTTTTTTTCCCTCGCAGGCGCCTTCGTCCTGTTGGCTCTGAATAGCTGCGGGCCCACGGTCGATAAGCGCAACAAGATGGTCGTCAGCGTGCGTGACCAGAAAATGCTGCTGCTGCGCGACGGCAAACCGGTCAAATCATACAAGATATCGACCTCCAAATTCGGCGTTGGTGATACCCCGAATTCAAACAGGACACCGCTTGGTCGTATGAAGGTCGCCAAGAAGATTGGCTCGGGGCAGCCTGCGGGAGCGGTTTTCAAGAGTCGCCGACCGACCGGAGAAGTGATCAAGCCGAATGCGCCGGGTAGGGATCCGATTGTCAGCCGTATCCTCTGGCTGACCGGGACGCAATCCGCAAACAGGAACGCTTTTCGGCGCTATATTTACATCCACGGCACTCCCGAGCACAGGCGCCTGGGAAGCCCAGCTTCCTATGGTTGCATCCGCATGGGATACAAGGATGTTGTGGATCTCTACAAGCGGGTTGGAACAGGTGCCGACGTCTACGTGATCCGCGGTTCTCTCAAGAAGACCTCAGCAACCCAGAAGAAATACACAGCTGCGAGGTAATAACCTCTTGATTTCCGAAACATCAGCTTGACATTCCCGCTGACTTCCCACTAATTTCCCGCCCGCTTCGGCGTAAGCAAGTTTCCGCAACCAAATTCCTTTAATTACATGGCCAATCATAAATCCTCAATCAAGCGCATCCGTCAGACTGTAGTTCGCACAGAGCGCAACCGCGCTGAAAAGTCCCGCATGAAGACGATCCGCAAAAAGGCGCTTGCCGCCATTGCTGCCGGCAACAAGGAGGACGCCTCCAAGGCCGCTTCTGAATTTTCGTCGGTTGTCGACAAGGCCGCCAAGCGCAACCTTATTCACCCGAACAAGGCAGCCAACCTCAAGAGCAAGACGGCAAAGGCAATCGCTGCGATCGCCTGATTGCTTCGCCGCTACCGGGAATTCTCCCAACCACAAAGCGGGCCGGTCTTCCGGTGCCGCTTTTTTCATGCACGCTAATGCAGGAACCACCACCAAATCGCGCTGAAGCCGCCGCAAAGATTGTTTCCAATCCGGATAACTATAAGGTTTGCGAGGGTTGTGATTCGATCGTGGGGAGAGCTACAGCCATTTGCCCGAACTGCCACAGCTTCCGCTTCGATGCGGAAACCGATTCGGTGGTTCATCAAGCCGTGATCCTGGGTAGCCGTGAGCAGCGCTCGGTCACGGCGGAAGACCTGTCGTGACCCCACACTAACAAGATTTTCATTGCGCCGCTACCCTACGGGGTGAAACTCGTAGCCAATGAAACTCAAATTTTGTGGCGCAGCGGGAACCACCACGGGTTCACAGCATCTTCTTGAAGTAAACGGCAAGCGCATCCTGCTCGATTGCGGGTTGTACCAGGGTCGTCGCAAGGACGCGTACGAAATCAACTGCTGTTTCCCACACTACGATCCTAAATCGGTTGATGTTGTCGTCCTCTCGCACGCGCACATCGATCACAGCGGAAACCTTCCAAACCTTTCCAAAAAGGGTTTCACCGGAACGATCTTTGCGACCCACGCCACCCGTGATCTCTGCCAGATCATGTTGCGGGATTCAGCACGTATTCAGGAGCACGACATTGACTGGATGAACAAGCACCGCAAGCGCAAGGGGCTTGAGGAGGTGGAACCGCTTTATACCGAGCAGGATGCGGAAAAATGCCTCCGTCAGTTCGTAACCTTGGGCTATGACAGGCCGTTGCAAATTTGCGATGGGGTTGAACTCACTTTTGTAGATGCGGGTCATATTCTTGGCTCCGCCCAGATTGTGCTCGATGTGAAAGACCAGTCAGATGGGAAGCAGAAACGCTTGCTCTTTTCCGGCGATGTCGGGCGTGGTGACAGCGAAGTGCTGCGTGACCCCGTTGCGGTGAAGGACGTGGACTTTCTCCTCATGGAGAGCACCTACGGAGGGCGCGAGCACGAGGCACCTCCCGGGTTCGATACTCATTTCGCGGGTGTCATCAAAGAGGCGGTGAAACGCGGCGGGAAAATTCTCATTCCCGCCTTCGCGGTGGAAAGGACACAGAAGATTCTCTACGTGCTAAATGAAATGTTCGTTTCCAAAGAGTTGCCACCCATCCCGGTTTACGTGGACAGTCCGCTCGCCGTCAGCGCCACGGAAATCTACAGGCTCCATCCGGATTCCTTCAACGAGGAGGTTTATGCTGCCCTTTTCGAAAAGCAGAATCCTTTCGGCTTTGAAGACCTCACCCTGATCCGCTCGGTGAAGGGCTCGAAAGCACTGAACGACCTGGAGGGGGTCTCTATTATCATTTCCGCCTCCGGAATGTGTGAAGCCGGGCGCATCATGCACCACCTCCGAAATAACATCGAAGATCCGAAAACCACCGTCCTGTTCGTTGGTTATTGCGCGGCACGAACTCTCGGCCGTCGCATCCGCGATGGGGAAAAAGTGGTAAGAATCCTGGGCGATGAGTTCAACGTGAACGCGAAAATTGAAATCGTGGATTCCTTTTCAGGACATGCGGATCACTCCGAGCTAGTTGATTACTACAACCGTATCGAAGGCGAGAAGACCGGAACGTGGCTGATACACGGTGAATCGGACAGTTCCCAGGCTCTGGAAGGTGCCCTGAGGGAGGCCGGTGGCAATGTCTCAGTGGGAGAGCTCGGCAAGACCGTTGAGTTTTAGACCCCATCAAAGGCTTGATATCGGAGGGTGATCCGAAGCAGACTCCCGCCCCTCTTCGGGGAAACCTGTCATGCCTTCCAATCAAGAAATTCGCGTTTTCGCCCCGGCGACCGTTGCTAACGTCGCCTGTGGCTATGATGTTCTCGGGTTTGCGATCGACTCTCCGGGAGACGAGGTTGTCGTCCGTCATTCCCAGAAGCCCGGACTCCAAATCACCAGTATCACCGGAGACGGTGGAAAACTCCCCAAGGAACCGTCGAAGAACACCGCAGGTGTGGCCGCACTGGATCTGCTCAAGCATCTCGGGATGCTGGATCGCGGGATCGAGATGGAGATCCACAAGAAAATGCCCTTCGGGTCCGGGCTCGGCTCGTCCTCGGCGTCTGCGGTTGCGGGGGTGTATGCTGTGAACAAGTTGATCGGAGAACCGCTCTCGAAGCGGCAGCTACTTCCTTTCGCGATGACCGGCGAGGCTTCGGCCGACGGTGCTTGGCATGCCGACAACGTCGGTCCGTGCCTTCTCGGAGGCATCGTGTTCATCCGCTCGAATGAGGAGCTGGATATCGCCGAGATCCCGGCTCCGAAAAACCTATGGGCTGCGGTTGTCCATCCGGATATTGAGATACTCACCAAGGTAGCCCGCGAGATTCTGCCCAAGGAAATCCCACTTGAGAACGCGACCCAGCAGATTGGCAACCTAGGCGGACTCATTCTCGGTCTGATGCAGGAAGACTACGGCCTCATTTCCCGCTCCATTCATGATGTCATCGCCGAGCCACGTCGCCAGAAGCTCATCCCTGATTTTTACAAGGCGAAGCGTGCCGCACTTTCCGCTGGAGCGCTCGGGTTTTCTATTTCCGGTGCAGGCCCTTCCGTTTTTGCGCTTTGCGAAGGGGAAGAGATCGCCACGAAGGTGGGAATCGCTGTCGAAAAGGTTTTCAGCGCCATTCCGATCAATTGCCAAGTTCATGTGTCCAGGATCAACCCTCGCGGGGTTCATGTCGTTGACTGATTAGATAAAGAGTTTTTCGTGAAATACCATTCCACCAACAACCTCGGCCATCGGGTCGATCTCAAGGAGGCGATTCTCCGCTCTCTGCCGCCGGACAACGGGCTCTACATGCCGGATGTGCTGCCGGTGCTTGGTGAAGGCTTCTGGGGGAAATGGAGAGGTCTCAGTTTTCAGGAAATCGGGTTCGCTGTCGCGGAGGCGTTTTTCGGGGAGGACGTAGCCGCCGATGATCTGAGGAAGATCGTCGATGGCACGCTTGAGTTCGATGCACCGGTGGTGACGCTGGAGCCGAAAGATCACATTCTGGAATTATTTCATGGTCCGACCCTTGCTTTTAAGGATTTCGGGGCACGGTTCATGGCGCGACTGATGGCTCATCTGACGAAGGATGAGGATCGCATGCTGACGGTTCTAGTGGCGACCTCCGGTGATACCGGTGGGGCGGTGGCCTCGGCGTTTCATAATGTGCCGGGGACGCGGGTGGTGATCCTTTATCCGAAGGGCAAGGTTTCCGGGCTCCAGGAGAAACAATTGACGGCTTTGGGTGGAAATATCACGGCGCTCGAGATCGAGGGGAGCTTCGATGATTGTCAGGCGCTGGTGAAGAAGGCGTTTCTTGATCGGGAACTTTCGGAGCGAATGAACCTGACGTCGGCGAACTCGATCAACCTTTCAAGGCTGGTGCCACAGAGTTTCTACTACATCCATAGTGCTCGGAAAATCGAAGCGGGCGTGAAGCCTGTTTTCGTTATTCCTTCCGGGAATTTTGGGAACCTTACCGCTGGCCTGCTTGCGCGTCAGCTAGGCCTTCCCGTTGAAAAGTTCGTGGCTGCAACCAACAGGAACGATGTTGTTCCGCGCTACTTGGCCAAGGGGCAATACGAGCCGTTGCCGAGCATTTCTACGATCTCGAATGCAATGGACGTGGGCGCTCCGTCCAATTTTGTACGCATGACTGCGCTGTTCGGAAATTCCTGGGAACAGATCAAGGAATGCATAAGCGGCGTTAGTTTCACCGATCAGGAAACGCGCGATGCGATCCGTGAGGTGAAAGCCAAGTTTGGCTACGAGATCGACCCGCATGGGGCGGTTGGTTGGCTGGCTGCGAGGAAATATCGTGAGGAGAATCCAGGTTCGGAGACGATCACGCTGGAGACGGCGCATCCGGCGAAGTTTCCAGATGTGATGGATGCCGAGCTTGGCGAAGGGACTGTGGAGGTGCCAGAGAGGCTAGCGATCCTTGCTGATAAGAAGAAGGTCGCGAGCCTGTTGCCGAAAGATTGGGAAACGTTCCGGGCTTGGCTCGGGGGAAATATTTCCTGACCAGGTTCAGGTCCAGATCCAGAGACGGCTCCGGCGACCGAAGATCGCCGCTACTTGAGCAGCTGCAGGATCGGGTATGGGTAGATACCGAAGACCAGGGTCAGGACGGTGAGGGTGCCGATGGAGATTTTCGAGATGATGGGCAGCGCGATCGGGGACTCGTCGCTGGGCTCGATCCACCAGATTGCGCGTATGGTCTTGAAGTAGTAGTAGAATCCCGCTGCGGCGGCGATAACTGCTACTGTGAGACCCGCCCAGAGATGAGCTTCGGCGGCGAGGGAGAAGACGAAGAATTTCCCGATGAATCCGGCGGTGAGTGGGACTCCGGCGAGGGCAGCCAGGAGAACGGTCGTGGCAAGGGCGAGGAGAGGATTGGTTTTGCCGAGCCCGTTGAAGTCAGTGATCGCCTCGCCATCGCGTTGGATGCGGACCTGTGCGAGTATGAAGAACACCCCGAGTGTCATCAGTAGGTAGGTGGCGAGGTAGAAGGAGACGGCCTCGATTGAGCTGACGTTGTTGCCGGAAACGGGTTGCCATGCGGCGAGGGCGAGGATGAGGAAACCGGCGTGGGCGATCGAGGAATAGGCGAGGAGGCGCTTGAAGTTTGTCTGTGGAATGGCGGCGAGGTTTCCGTAGAGGAGAGTCGCCCCGGCGATGATCAGGAGTATGGTCAGTACCTGGCTGCGGACGGGGGAAGATTCACCGAGAAATGGGGTGAGGAAACGAATCAGCAGGATGAATCCGGCGGCTTTGGAGCCGACCGAAAGGAAGGCGGTGGTCGGGGTGGGAGCGCCCTGGTAGACATCGGGGATCCACATTTGCATGGGGACGGCGCCGACCTTAAAGCCGAGGGCGACGAGAACCAGTGCGATGCCGAAGAGGAGAGGGACGGTGTTTTCCATGCCGGCGATTTTTTCCGGAAGGAGGGCGAGGCTCATGGTGCCGGTTGAACCGTAGACCCAGGCGATGC
>Ga0206130_10003407_pt1 | contig 20783 bp, 19 predicted proteins | sample Helgoland_Spring_9_FD_148637 | JGI IMG/M metagenome (GOLD analysis project Ga0206130, IMG submission 148637) | Pelagic subsurface seawater microbial communities from Kabeltonne, Helgoland, North Sea - Helgoland_Spring_Bloom_20160512_1 | ecosystem: Environmental > Aquatic > Marine > Epipelagic ... | reverse complement strand
ATGTAGGTATGATGAAAATGTTGCCAGGTATGACTGTTATCAATCCTTGTGATTATAACCAAACCAAAGCGGCAACGATTGCTATCGCAGATTACGATGGTCCTGTTTATCTTAGGTTCGGTCGTCCAGGCTGGCCAGTATTTATGCCTGAAGGTGAATTTAACATCGGTAAGGCCGTTCATATGAATGAGGGTAAGGATGTTAGTATAATTGCTACTGGTCATTTAATGTGGTATGCTGTGGAAGCAGCTAATGTGCTCGAGTCAGAGGGTGTTAGTGTAGATCTTATTAATATACATACAATCAAGCCACTTGATGCTACTGCTATCTTAGCTTCTGCTGCTCGCACAGGTTGTGTTGTAACAGCGGAAGAACATCAAATCCTTGGTGGATTGGGTGGTTCGGTTGCTCAGCTTCTTGCAGCAAACAATCCTTGTCCTATTGAATTTGTCGGTATGGATGATAGCTTTGGTGAATCTGGTAAGCCAGACCAATTATTAGCTAAATACAATATGGATACAGCTACTATTTTAGCAAAAGCAAGAGCTGTAATGGCCAAAAAATAAAGTATGCACATCGGAACAAAAGTAATACATGCGGGGGTTCATCCTGATCCAGCAACAGGAGCTGTGATGACCCCTATATACCAGACTTCTACCTATGCTCAAGAATCGCCAGGGGTTCATAAAGGACATGCATATGCGCGTTCAAGTAATCCTACACGATCAGCCTTAGAGGCCAATCTTGCTGCATTAGAGAATGGAGGGTATGCGTATTGCTTTGGTTCCGGTATGGCAGCTATGGACGCAGTTATTCGTTTATTTGAGCCAGGTGCTGAAATTCTATCTACCAGTGATTTATATGGAGGTTCATATCGGCAGATCACAAAAGTTCATGAACGGTTTGGTTTAAAGGGCAGGTTCATTGATATGACTGACCTAGAACTCGTAGAAAAGTCTTTTACCGAAAATACAAAACTCGTTTGGTTAGAGACACCTACGAATCCAATGCTTGGTATTCTAGATATTAAGTCCATTTGTGCCATTGCTAAAGAAAAAGGAGTTCTAGTCTGTGTTGATAACACCTTTGCTTCTCCTTATCTTCAAAATCCCCTAGATCTCGGTGCAGACATGGTAATGCATTCGTGTACCAAATATTTAGGTGGACATTCAGATGTTGTAATGGGAGCCCTTGTTGTTAATAACGCTTCTTTAGCAGAGCGATTAGCATTCATCCAGAATGCAGTAGGCGCAATCCCAGGCCCTCAAGATTGTTTTTTAATGCTAAGGGGTATAAAGACCCTTCATTTGCGTGTACAGCGATCTTGTGAGAACGCAGCTAGTATTGCACAATATCTCAGAAAACACGAAAGGATTGATTCTGTGTACTATCCAGGTTTCGAGGATCATAAAGGCCACGAGCTTGCTAAACAGCAAATGCGTGACTTTGGTGGCATGATCTCATTTGATATGATTAATGACAGCATTGAACTTGCTGAGACTGTGATGAAGCGCACAAGACTATTTACGCTGGCTGAGTCATTAGGAGGTGTAGAATCATTGATAGGGCATCCCGCAACGATGACACATGCAGCAATTCCTAAGGCAGATCGCCTTGCTCTTGGATTGACGGATTCTTTGATAAGACTAAGTGTAGGGGTAGAAGATGTTAGAGACCTTATAGCGGATTTAGATATGGCGCTTTCTGTTTAGAGAGCATTATCTGCGGATAGTGAAGTCCCGATAGTTAATTATTGGCCCATCGGCGGAGGATAGTTTTTCCACAATGGCATTTTCAGGTCCTCTTTTACACCAATCTAGAAATTGATCCAGTTGCTCCTTGTTTCCTTCTACTTCGATGTATACTGATCCGTCAGCTCTATTTTCCACATAGCCTTTTAATCCAATTTTCTTTGCTACAAGCTTTGTACTTGCTCGAAAATAGACCCCTTGTACCTTTCCCTGTACTAAGATAGTTAAGTGGAACACCTTTAAGCTTCTTTTTGATAGGTTTCAATAAAATCTAATAATAGATGTAGTCCGAATGCTGTAGCTACCTGATTGGAACTTCCAGGAGCATTTTCCATAGCCATTCCTGCTATATCCAAGTGTGCCCAAGATTTGTGTTCTCCAATAAAATGCTCTAAGAATTTTGCTGCCGTAATAGCTCCTGCTCTTGGATGTCCACTGAAGTTCTTAACATCAGCAATATTCGATTGAATAAGTGATTTGTATTCGTCCCAATTCGGAAGTTCCCAGACCTTTTCTCCTGTTTTATAACCGCTGTTCATAAGTTTAGACGAGATCTTTGGATTATTGGTAATGAAACCAGCAGCAAAGGTGCCTAATGCTGTTATACAACTTCCTGTAAGAGTTGCAATATCGATCAATACATCAGGAGCGTAGTTCTGCTCCATATAACTAAGACCGTCTGCAAGAAGAAGACGTCCTTCAGCATCTGTGTCTATGATTTCAATAGTCTTTCCAGAGTAAGATGAGATTACATCAGATGGTTTGATCGCATTTTGCCCAATTGAATTGTCAGTAGCTGGAACAATACCCGTTAGATTAATATCTAGTTGAAGTTGGTCCACTAACCTCATTAATCCCAATACAGCTGCACCACCCCCCATGTCACTTTTCATGAGATGAAGATTAGAGGATCTTTTTAATGAGATACCTCCAGTATCAAAAGTGACACCTTTTCCTACGATACCAATGTGTTTGGAATCTGTATGATTACTCCTGTATTCCATTTTTATAAAAACTGGAGGAGCAGGCGATGCTTGATTTACAGCTAATAAACCGTGGAATCCTTGTTCTTCAATCTCCTTTTTGTGAAGTACTTTAGTGTGAAGCCTGTCGGAACCCTCATTTGCAATCTGTTCTGCGTAAGCTGCTAATACTGCAGGGCTCTTCTTATTACTTGGTGCATCAACTAGTTTGAAAATATCTTTTTGAGAGCGCGCTAATTGTTCAGCTTTGAATATTAGTGCTTCATGCTCTTCTGAATCTTGCTCCTTGCTAAGTATAAAGAATGACTTTACCGCTTTTTGATTCAGCTTGTCAGATTTATAAATACCAACAGAGTAGTCGTGCAGAAACACACCATTAAGCATTGCTTGTTTGATGCCTCCTTCTATTTGGTCAATCTCTTGACTCAGCAGTAGGTAGCAGTTTTGAGTGTCAGAATCTGAATTTATATTATTTGCTATAACACGGAATTTGTTTTTTATAGATCGATAATTATCCGCTGGTTTTATTGGAATGAACTGCACACCTACAAGTCCATTAGCTAAGGGAAAGGTGTATGTGGTTGATTCTGCTGTTTTTGAATTATAAACTCGCTGGAGCGAATCAATGATTGTGTTCGACTCTTCCACCTTTATATAATTGGAAAGGAATGAGAAATCTTTTATTTCTGAATTTGATTGTACAGGAATTAAAAGTTTGAATGAATTTTTAGAAATAATTGATTTGTGTTCGATCTGCATTATTCTTTCCAATTTAAATTTCAAAATTTGTCTGGGTGAACGTATTAAAATTGATAGACTTTCTTAATCTGTTGTCTTGTAGGGGGATAGGATAATCTCTGATATTATTCTGAAAAGACAAAATTAAGTAATTTTTAGTTAACAAAAACTTTTTATTTAAGAATATATGGAATATAAATACAGAACAATAATTTATGATTATTTTAATGTGTAAAACATTTTTCAATCACACTACATAATAGTAGTAATTAATCTAAATTATTTAAGAATGAAGAATCTATTTGTTTTGGTTTTTTTTGCAGTTACTTTGGTTTCTTGTAACAGCGTTGAGCAGCACAGAGCTGCTATTGAAGAAGTTTCAACTATGTGGACAGAAATGACACCTAAGGTTGAAGAAATGGTACAAAATTGTACAGAACTTAATACAGCTTGGGGCGCTATGGCTGATATGGTTACTCCGGTAAGCAAAGATATGGACGAAGTTGTAGTGAATGAGGTGGAGGCCTTAAACATGGAATATAAGGATAATGCTAAGTCAGTATCTGCAATGATGGAAGAGATGACTTCTTATGTTGCTTCTATGAATGAGAAGGGAGCGGTTGTTCAGACAATGGTTGACGGACTTGCAGCAGGGAAGATCGAAGGAGATGTACTTACTATGACAGCAGAAGCGAAGACGATGATGGAAGAAGCTACGATGAAGATGGAAGAATGGACTGTTAAAATGGGTGAGTACTCAGCAGCAGCGACTCAAATGGCAGCGAAGATGATGCCTGTAGATGAGGAAGCTACTGAAGCGAGTGAAATGTAAACTCTAACAGCAGTATTGAAAAAGCGATTTCCAAACCTTTGGAAATCGCTTTTATATTTTATTCTATTTTTGTTTAGGTCTGAAAGCTTTGATAATCTCGGGATTTGTTTCTAGCCTTGGTCCTCCAATCAAATCAATGCAGTATGGAACTGCCTCAAAGACTGCATCTAAGCACTCTCTGATTGCTTTAGGCTTTCCAGGGAGGTTTATGATTAGACTTTTTCCCCTGATCCCAGCTGTTTGTCTAGATAGGATTGCTGTTGGAACATATTTTAGACTTTCTGCGCGCATTTTTTCTCCAAACCCAGCTAAAATTTTTTCACATACTGCTTCCGTTGCTTCTGGGGTTACATCTCTAAGTGCAGGACCTGTGCCGCCGCAAGTAACGATAAGGCAACAAGTTTCTAATTCTGCCATTTCGATTAATTTGGCTTCTATCTGGTCTTGTTCATCTGGGATTACGGCATAAACAGTCTCGAATGGGCTAGTCAAATATTCTTTCAAAGTAGAAACAATAGCCTTTCCAGGTATATCTTCATATATTCCTTTGCTTGCTCGATCTGATACGTTTATAACTCCAATCTTAATCATTTTTTTCTTTTGATTTATACATTATGAAGAGGCCTGCTAGTATGAAAGGAATAGATAGTAATTGGCCAGTAGTAAGGCCAATGTCAATGGATTCCTGTAAGCCTGTCTGTTCTTTTTTAAAGAACTCTAGTATAAGCCTTATTGAAAATAGTGTGGATAAGAATAGTCCAAAGAAATAACCCCTTCTTTCCCTAAGCTTAGTATTTTCAAAAAGATAAAACAATAGGGCTGCTAGCATGAAATATGCTAAGGATTCATAGAGTTGCACGGCATGTCTGACCTCTCCTGGGTAGGATTGTACAAATTCAAATCCCCAGGATACATCGGTTTTAGAGCCTACAATCTCACTGTTCATTAAATTTCCAAAGCGAATGAACCCACCGGCAATACACATTGGTACGACAAGCCTGTCCATGATCCAGAATACATGTTTTTTGGCATGTTTTTTGGACCAAAATATTAAACTAATTATAAGACCCATTGCACCTCCATGAGAGGCAAGGCCGCGAAAGCCTGTAAATCGAATACCATTATCAATTTCTATTGGCAGCAGAATCTCTAAAGGCCTTGTTGAGAAATAATCCCAATCATAGAAGAAGCAATGACCTATACGAGCCCCCATAATACCACCTATGGCAATAAAAGTTAGAAGTGTACCTAGTTTTTCAATATCCTCTCCTTCCTGCTTGAATACGCGTTCTACCAGTTTATACCCAATTCCAAAGGAGAGCATGAAGAACAAGGTATAGTATCTAAGTTCATAATTTCCTATCTGAAATATGGTAGGATCAATGTCCCACTCAATAGCTCCCATTAAAAGAGTATTCATCTATCTATTTTTTTCAAAAATACAAATATGTTTCAGAAGCCCTCAAAGTATGGAACAATTTGCTTCAGATTTAATTTAAACAATGAGAATAATTTATGGTAAATTCACATTGTTTTGAAAATCTCAATTTGCGTAAATAGATGAAAATGAATAAGACATCCTTTTTATTTGGTCTAATATTGTGCTTAAATACTATTGTTTCGGGACAAACACAGAAACGGCAAGCACATATTTATCCAGCAACTGATAAGGTAGTAATTGATGGTGATCTGTCGGATGGAGAATGGCGAGAAGAAAATGGAGCGACTGACTTTTGGCAATATTTTCCCTCGGATTCAAGTAATGCAAAATTTGATACTGAGATTTATTTTCAGTACGATGATGAAAATCTATATGTTGGAATTCGCTGCTATTCTGAAGGTGATAAGTACGTTTTAAATTCCTTGAAAAGAGATTACAGGGCTTGGAGTAATGATAATTTAACACTTGTATTTGATACGTTCAAAGATGGAACAAATGCTTTTGTTTTTGGAATAACGCCTTATGGTGTTCGTCGGGAAGCACTGATCTCAGGCGGTGGAAATGAGCGAGATGATTTTTCCTCATCTTGGGACAATAAATGGTATGGAGAATCAAAAATGGGAGCAGGGTTTTGGACTGCTGAATTGTTGATTCCTTTCAAATCTATTCGCTTTGATCAAGACACTAAAGTTTGGGGTTTTAATTCGTATCGTTTTGACTTGCAGAATAATGAGCGTTCTACTTGGGTTCAAATTCCACAAAACCAGATGATAATGAATCTTGGTTTTACAGGGGATTTGATTTGGAAAGGAGAGGTGCCTTCAAGCAAAAGAAACATATCAATCATACCATACATAACTGGAACAACCAATAAGGTTGTTGAAGATGGAACAACAAATAGAGATCGCTTTGGAGGTTTTGGTGGTGATGCCAAGATTGGACTAGGGTCAGGTCTCAACCTTGACCTTACAATTAATCCGGATTTTTCTCAGGTAGAGGTCGATGAACAGGTAACTGATTTGAATCGCTTTGAGATTTTCTTTCCAGAGCGACGACAATTCTTCCTAGAAAATGCAGATTTATTTGGAGGTTTTGGTTTCGGAGTATTGAATCCTTTTTTCTCAAGAAGGATCGGGGTAGCAAAAGACACGATTGATGGAGCTTCCTATTCGAATCCTATTTTATTTGGTGCTAGACTAAGTGGTAAACTAAATGAGGATACTCGTCTGGGTTTACTTACTATTCAGACAGCAGCTGATGAAGAATTCGGTTTGCCTTCCTATAATTATTCAGTAGCCACCGTGCAAAAGAAAGTGTTTAGTAGATCAAACTTGGGCTTCATTGTTGTGAATAAGGAACATTTTGATGACCAAGCAGATGCTAGTCATTACACCAAATACAATCGAGTAGTTGGCTCAGATTTTAATCTTTTCTCAGCTGATAATCGATGGAGTGGTAAGTTATTCTATCATCATTCTTTTTCTGATAGTAATGAACAAGGCGGAGGTCAGCATGGCGCAGATATTAGCTACACCCGTGATCGATACAAGTTCAATTGGAATCATCAAATGGTTGATGATGAGTTTGATGCTGAGGTAGGTTTTATTATTCGTAAAGATGCCTTCCGGTTAAATCCAAGTGCTACTTTATTTATATTTCCAGAGTCGGAGAAAATTAACAGAATTGACTTGAATATTGGTTACGAACAGGTTATTCAGCCTGGGGGTAAGCTTTTAGATCGAAACCTCAATTTCAAAATAGAAAATCGATATTTGAGTACCGCCAATCTCGAATTAGAGGCAAATTTAGATTATGTATTGCTTACTGGTGATTTTGATCCTACTGGAGTAGATGAGATTTCTCTTTTAGAAGGAGAGGAGTTCAGGAATGCACAATTAGAGTTGGCATACCGCTCAAATAATAATAAGGACTTTACATATGGTGCAAGATTGATAGGAGGGAAATTCTTTGGAGGCAACCGATATGGTTTCAGAACTAATTTTGGTTATCGCTTAGGAGTGCTGGGTGCTTTATCCTTAACAGCGAGTTACAATTACTTAGATAGAGAAGCTCCTTATTCCTCTGCGAGCCTATTCCTTTTAGGACCTAAGTTTGATATTACATTTACGAAGAAACTATTTTGGACGACCTTCTTGCAGTATAATAATCAATCAGATAATTTTAACATTAACTCTAGATTGCAATGGCGATTTCTGCCAGCATCAGATATGTTCCTCGTTTATACAGATAATTATTATTCGGATTTTTCAGCAAATAAGAATAGAGCTCTAGTGGTTAAGGTGAGCTATTGGTTAAACCTTTAAAAAAGGAAGTCGAGGTGTCAAATGACACCTCAACTACACCAATAAAATATACTAACTACGCTCTTTTGCCATTTGGAATGGCTATATCTTTGTTCAAAATCACGAGAATTTTTTGACCCGGATAGGCAAAATTCAATCGCATCTTGTTCCATTTTTTTATTGATTGTACACTGATTTTCAGTCTATTCGCAAGATCATGTAAATCTTCGGTATCAGACAAGGTCAAGTACATCATTATTTCGTCACCTTTTAGCAAAGGTTCAATATCTGACACTAAATAGTTCAAATCTGTCTTAATTGAATGATCCTCAGACCACTTCAGGTAATCTGAAAGCCTAATCATAGCCAGTTTAGGAAGTACCAAATACGAACCAACAGAAGTTCTTGGAATGTACCCCTTAACGTAGGATGGATTAAGTTTAATGATCGTAGACATTGGAACTCCAGAAATCTTTGCCAACTTACTTAGGCTAACTGTATTAAAAACACGGATAGCAGAAGTGAATTGTAAGTCATAGTCTAAGGCTTTGGGCTTTATGTTGTGGAAGAGATAAAATTCCGCCATATAGCTTGCCGCTATGAATTTGGGGATGTAATTTTTTGTTTGTCCAGGCAAATAATTCTGTACAGACCAAAAGTCTCCACAAGCTCCTGTATTTCGAATGGCTTTGTTTACAACTCCAGGGCCACAATTATATGCTGCAAGTACTAAACTCCAGTCTTCGTACCTATCGTATAAGCGCTTTAGGAATTTAACAGCTGCCTCTGTTGATTTGTATGGATCCATGCGTTCATCAATCTCATCATTAACGATAAGCCCATTTTCGCGTGCAGTTGCAGGTATTAATTGCCAAAGCCCCTTAGCACCCGCCTCAGAAAATTCTGTTGGATTCATCCTAGATTCGACAATAGGAAGGTATTTGAGAATATCAGGCATATCATTCAATGCCAAATAATGCTCAAAAATAGGAAAGTACATTTGAGAACGCTTAAGAATGTAAGCGGATTGCTTTTGCCCGTAAACAAGATAATCCTTTAGATGCTTTTCAACCCTAAAATTATATTGGACTCCGAAAGGCAAATCCATGTCTTCGATCCGATCTTGGATCGCTTCCATGTCGAAAGCGCTTTTTGAGTTGTGTGAGTGGGTACTATAGCCAAAAGATAAATTTGTAGCTAAAAGTAAACCCATAGTCCATGAGAACTTCATATAATTTGTTTTTGGTCAACATATTCTATTTAGATTTTCTGCTTGATTGTCAATCTTTTGAAGAATATATAACCACTGTTTTTAGATAACGTTCTGGGTAAATTCTATGCGAAAGTAAACCTGTTTTTTGTCTCATTCAAGCACAGGCTAAAAGGCCTAATATTTGAACGAAATAAAAATATGTTATCTTACTAAATCTATTAATTTTTTAGTGTCTGAGTGGTTGTTCTAAGTATAAGATTCTGTACAACAGTGTATTTGGGAGGTCGTTAAAATTATGTTAACTATCTTTTGAAAATGTCTGCTGGCTGTCTTTTGGCGACTATTTCCTTTTTTCCTATTGTATTTTAGGCACACACATTTAAATCATATGTATACACTTAATTAAACATACTTTATAGTAATGAAAGTTCATTTCACTATTTTTGTACTCAGTACAGATTTAGAAATAGAGCGAATTAATTGTCTTTAATCTCATTTTTGCTAACAAATGAAGAACTACATCTACAGCCTTTTATGCCTAATCTTGGTATTGTTTAATCTGACCTTGAGCGGCACAGATTTGAATACTTATGGTTTTGACATGGGTTTATCCCATAGAAATGTATTGCATATAAATCAGGATGAGTCTGGCTTTCTGTGGCTTGGAACAATAAATGGCTTGAATCGTTTTGACGGCTATACTTTCCGAAAGTTTAGCCTGGAGGATAGTAAAAATAATTATGATTCTCATGCAGTATATGAAATCAATTTTGATGATTCCAATAATTTGATTTTAAGTCTAACCAATAGACTGATCAAGATGCACCCCTCAGGAGAAATACTGAAAGTTGTCGATTTTGGAAAGGCAGATTTTCAGAGAGGCTCAGAGCGTCAGATTAGAAATTTAATTCAAACGGAGCATGGTTGGTGGGGCGTCCTAAAAGATGCTTCTGATTTTTCCTTTAGCTTGGTAGAATTAAATGAAGATCTTGAAATTAAATTTCAATGGGATTTAGGATTAGTGAATGATGTTGAGTTAATAGAGAAACAAGAGGAGCATCTATACTTTTATCAGAATCATCAGGATTTAAAAAGTTTTAATGTAGTAGATCATACCATGGCATATCCAATAGAATTGCCTGTTCATACCTCGTTTTCTTATGCTGGAGAACCTGTATTTATTGATAATGCAGGATTACAAGACTTAAGGGGTAAGGTTCTAGAACCTATTTCAGCAGATATACTTTTTAAATTGGATCATGCGGATGAGCTTCATGTTGTTGCACAGGAAGGAAAAAGGTTAATATTTTGCACAGATCGTGAGTTGTTTGCCTTGGATCTATTGGATGGTAGTATTGAATACCTTTCTGATAAGATTAATGATAACATAGGTCATGAAGTTATTTTTCATGATTTATTTATTGACAATACTGGCTTGTTATGGGTCTCAAGTAATTTTGGAGCTGTTTCAATTCATTTCGATAGTCAGGATTTTGAGATACTCATGTCGGGAGGTGATATCTTGTGTTCTAGTGATTATTGTAGTATGCGTGGTATAACTCAAGATTCAGTTGGTACGATTTATTGTTCGTTTTACAATTCAATTTGTGCATTTGATTGTAAAACGAATAAGAGACAAGATCTAGGTTTTCAGATAAAGGACAATCCCTATGCACTCTTATGGCATGATGGAAAACTTTTTAGTGGCTCTGGGCTTGTTGTTGATCTTTCTTCCAATGCGCTTATTCGTGATCTAGAGCTTGAGGAGGAGGGTGTTCTCGCACTATTTGCAAAGGACTCTTTGTACTTATTTAATGGGGGTTCGGTATTTAAGTGGGAGCAAGATAGAAGTCAATATAGAAAGCTTTCAACTTTTGATGAGATTGAGTTTACCTACGCTATTGCGGATTATTCTAGTCAAATAATCTATTTAGGTACAAAGTCAAAGGGTATTTGGATATTTGATCCTTCTACGGGAGCTGTAGTTGAATCTGCGTTTAATAAAACATATTCTAGTTTTTCAAATCGCCGCATAAATGTTATTGCTACTAGCTTAGATACAGAAGTTTTTGTAGGGACTGACAAAGGTATATTTTACTTCAAGGGGGATAAACTGGTTCGTATTTTTGATTCGAAAGAGCAAGGTGTTCCCAATAATTTTATAAATGGTTTAATGGTTGAGGAGGACCGTTATTTATGGTTTTCAACCGATAATGGCTTGGGAGGGATAGATCTTGAAACAAGAAGGTCCTTTGAAATAAATCAGAATATGATTCCTTTTTCAGAGTTCAACAGGATTTCGTTTGCTTCCTTAAAAGATGGTTCTTTCATGTTTGGGGGCCTGAATGGCATGGTGCGATTTCATCCAAGTAAGGTGAGGAATAAATTAGAGGCTTTGCCAAAAGCAAAGATTATGATTACTGAAATTCAAAAATATAATGGTCGTTTAGATAGTCTAGAGATCTTCAATGAGCAGTTTGTTTCAGGAGATACACTGAGAGTGGCTTACTTTGATGCTTTTTTTCAAATCTATTTTACTTCAAGTGCTTACGAAAATCCAAAGAAAAACTCATTTAGATATAAGCTAGAGGGCTACGATAAGGAATGGATTTCCTCCTTTGAGTTTCCATCCGTTCGATATAATTTTGTTCCTGCAGGAACCTATACTTTTCTGGTTGAGGGAGATGCTTATGGGGCACAAGAAGAAATACTGCCCTTAGAGTTAAATATAATTATTGAGCAGGCTTTCTTTCGGGAGCTTTGGTTCATTGTGTTAGCTGTTTTTTCAGTAATTGCATGTATTGTTGTTTTACTTTGGTGGAGGATCAAAACAATCAATAAGCGTGCAGAGATGCTTGAGATAAAGGTTGATGTTCGGACTAAAGAACTACAGCAAGAAAAGCAGAAGTCAGAAGACCTCTTACTGAACATACTTCCTTACGAGGTAGCTGAAGAATTGAAAGAACATGGGACTACTATAGCAAAAAAGTATAGCGAGGTAACCGTCTTATTTACTGATTTTAAAGGCTTCACAAAGATAGCGACTAATACAGAGCCAGAGGCATTGGTTTCTGAGATTGATTATTGTTTTAGAGCATTTGATGAAATCATTACTCGCTATAGTCTTGAGAAGATCAAAACAATCGGTGATGCCTATCTATGCGTAGGGGGTATTGACGATATGCAAGATTCACAAGCCCGTCAAGTCATAATGGCTGCTTTAGATATCCAATTGTTTATGGAAAAACGAAAGGAGGAGCGGCAAGCTCAAGGTGCCTTTTATTTTGAGATACGCTTGGGTATTCATACTGGACCTATTGTTGCAGGTATTGTAGGTCTAAAGAAATTTGCATTTGATATATGGGGCGATACGGTGAATACCGCTTCTCATATTGAATCTAGTTCTGAAGTTGGCTGTATAAATATTTCAAGGGAAACCTTTGATCTGATTGAATCAGATTTTGATTGTACGTATCGAGGGAAAGTGGAGATGAAAAATAAAGAACCCATTGATATGTTCTTTGTGGATCAGATTAAGAAGGATTCTACTCTATTGAATATTTATGTGAAAGAAGCCCTTGCTGAAGAATTTAATTAGACTTCATTTCCTATCTTTGGCTTATCAATAAATTTAAAAAGCAGAGATGAGACAATTTCTGGGACGCATTCTTCCTAAGTCAATTTCATTCAACTCAGGCTTCATTTCTGTTTTGGCAGTAAGTTGTTTGCTCGCTTGCCTGGCGGGTATGCTCATGGATGAGTTTATTGTGTTTGCATTACCTGCAGCCTTATTGATTTTGTATATAAGTGTGGTTGACTTTAGAAAATTATTTTACCTGCTTTTCTTTATGATTCCGTTTACTACGGAGGTAGAGTTGCCGGGTGGTTTACAACTTGATTTACCAGGAGAGCCACTTACTATAGGGCTTATGTTGATCTATGTGGTATACCTACTTTTCAATGCTAAGTCAATATCTAAGGATTTTTTTACGCATCCGATTACTAAGGTTCTTTTTGTCCATTTTTTATGGATTGCAGTTACAACACTGATATCCAATGATTTGCTAATCTCCTCCAAGTTTTTGTTAGCAAAGACTTGGTATGTCATCACTTTTTATATGCTTGCGGCACATGTTCTACAAGGTAAAAAAGAGATTAAATTATTCTTCTGGGGCATCTTTATAGCCATCCTACTTACAATTGTTGTGATCACACTAAGGCATGCAATGGTTGGGTTTCGATTTGATATGATCAATAAAGTAGTTGGACCTTTTTACAGGAATAAAGTTGCCTATGCTTCCATACTTTCTGTATTTCTTCCATTGGTTGTATTTATTCGTGCGGATTATAGGAAATGGCATTGGAAGCGTATGCTTTGTACTTTAGGTATCCTTGCTTTTTTGGTAGGTATTTATTTGACGTATACACGTACAGCTTACCTCTGTGTAGCTATTGCATTTGGTGCTTACTTTATAGTAAAATACCGGCTTACAAAATTGACATTAGGTACAGGTTCCGCCTTAGCAGTGCTGGCACTTGTTGTTCTATTAGTAGGCAATACCTACCTTGATTTTGCACCAGAATATAAGAAGACAGTTGCGCATAAGGACTTTGATAGTCTTATTTCTGCTACTGCAAAAGGTCAGGATGTTTCCACGATGGAACGAGTTTACCGTTGGGTAGCGGCATTTCAGATGATTGGAGAGAAGCCAGTTCTTGGTTTTGGCCCGGGAACATTTTACTCGCTGTACAAAAACTATGCAGTCAGTTCCTTTTCTACCTATGTTTCGGATAATCCTGAAAAATCCGGGGTGCATTGTTATTATTTGATGACTGCCGTCGAACAGGGTTTGATTGGTCTTTTGATCTTTCTTTTGTTGTGTTTTGTAGTCATGCTAAAAGGAGAAGAAGTTTATCATCGAAAAGATCTTGACCCTTTTACAAAACGAATTGTTATGGCAGCAACGCTTGGTTTTATCTGTATTGCCGCAATCAACATAGTCAACGATATGGTAGAAACAGATAAAGTAGGAAGTTTCTTCTTTGTCTATATGGCGCTGATTGTAAATATTGACATTAAAAGTAAACAGCAGCGATTAGAAGGGGAGGAGGATTAAGTTCTCGGAATCCATCATTGAGGATAGTTGATTCTTATCTTCAAGATTGATCGAATGACCTACATTTCCTTCAGCATCCATTAAGTGTAATTTATACACATCTTCAATTTCTGAGATTAGCTCTACTAAACCATCTTGTGGTTTTGCTTTTATGTATTCAAAAATGATGATTGGCTTCACCTTCGATGATTTCGAAAGCCCTTGGAGTACTTTTGTTTCAGCTCCTTCAACATCAATTTTTATGACCTTTGGTTGTATTTTTTGTTCTATAATTAAAGTGTCCAGGCTGTACATCTTTACAGCTGTCTTTTCAACAGGAATATTTTTATTCCATTCGTCATTATTGTATTGATCTCCTTCTATGGTGTTGTACTCTGAATAGATTAAAGGATAATCATAAAAGGTAATTTCACCATCTGTATCACCTGCAGCTCCATGAATCGAGAGGTTTTGGGTGTTTTGACCCATATTTTTTTTAAGGATCTGGAACATGTGTTTACTAGCTTCTAGACTAATCACTTTTCCTTCTGGTCCAACCAAGTTTGCCGCTAAAAGGGAAAAGTAACCAAAGTGCGCTCCTATATCTAAGAATTGCATACCAGGCTCTAAATGACGTATAAGGAATTTTGCTAAGCGGATCTCTGATGGATGTGTTTTTGCACCGATTAAATACAGATCACTTCCAGCTGGCAGTTTTACTAGCATTTGCTGACCAAAGAAAAGGGCAGTTTTAGTCAACTTACCTTTCTTTAGCAAAGGGTATACTACTCTTTTATACCACTGAAAACTTAGGTAGTTTAGTCCTGAGGCAAAAAACCTATTTGTGATAGGACCTTCTGCCAATGCTTCAGCAAGATCTAGTTTGTCAATCAGTACTTGTCGGTTCATATGGGACAAAATTAAGAATAGAAATCAATTATGGGGTCTTTTTACGTTTGAGTTTGATCTTTTTCATTCGCGGGCCTATAAATGCGGTGCGTTCTGAAGCAATTAAAGCAGTTTCTGCATCGATCCAATCCACGGATTCATATTGACCAAGGAAGAAGAGTGGCCCAATACGGTAAGGGGTTCTTGTTCCAGAATAAACGGCTCCTGCTTCGTAATTACTAAATCGGAAAAGGCGTGTGGTAGAATAGGGTATAAAACCAAATAGCATTTTGTAGTTGTATGCAACTATCAGGCACTCTGTTCCGTCCTCATTGAATGCTGCTCCCGTCACCACAAGCTTGGGCAAGAGGATACTATCCTGCAATATAGCTTTAGGTTTCTCCTGTAGAAGGTCTAAGGTATAGTGCTTGCTATAATAGTTGCCTTTTTGAACCTTGTTTTTTGAGAACAAGTGTAAAGTATTGTTTGAATAGGCCAAAGCTTCAAGGTCATAGTTCATCCAAGCCTTTTGAGGATTGAAAATCTTTTGATCAGGCAGATCAAAGAAAATGGAGTCTATTACTTCATTTTTGTGCAGTCGGTAGATGACCAAGTCTTGTCTGCAATTACAATTATTACCAAAGTCTGCAATGAAAAGATCTTCTTTATCGGATGCTAAAGCTTCCCAATCTTTATTTTCGATCCCGTTTATTAGTTTCTTATTCAGGAGTTGTCCTTTACTATTTAGAGTATATAGCTGAGCCTTATCTCCACTATCATTGATCATAAGGATAGAGTCCTCGTTGACCACAACAAGACCAGATACCTCATTGACTGCATTCGGAAGAGTTGTTCTTCTTTTGAATTCTTTTTGAGCAACTAGATCTATTGTGAATAATAGGCTTACTAGGATTAAGCTAAATGTTCTCATGCTGGATATTTAAGTGCGATATCTAATTGGGCAAGATGGTGCCTACCATGCCAAGCATTTATGACAAGCAGATCTTCGATTGTAAAGGTTCTGTTTGGTTCAGGGTTGAATAAGGTCGTCTCTTTTCTTTTCGATGGACTTAAAGTACCAAGAAGATGACCCATTTTTTTTTGTATACCTTTTAGCATTAATATAGAATATGCTGGATCAACTTCTTGAACATCACTCTGCTTGACCCATTCATTTTCTGGGAAGGGGTTGACGGTTGGGTGATTTAAAGATAGGCAGAGTTTCATCCTGGAGAAGTGAATCATATGTGATTCTGCAAGGTGATGTATTAATTCTTGAATAGTCCAGGAGCCAGGTCTGTATTGCTTTTGATAATCTTCAGGGCTTAGTTGATTGAAGAAGGACTCCATATGTACCCCAAAGTTTGAGATGTAATCAATAGATTCTGCTATATATTCCTCAGTGTAACTATCCGCTAGAAGGAGTTTGCCAATTGGTCTTTTTCTTTGCTCGAGATTGAGATTCATAATCAATTTAAGAATTTTTGAATGAGTTTTTCAGCTGCATGAAAAGGAGAGATTTTGTTTTCTGTAACATCTGCTCGAAGTTTGTTTAAAAGCTCTTCCATCCCTTCTTTTGCAGTAAATGTTTCCAGCAGTTGTTGGTTGATGCTTTCTTCTAACCAATAACTGGATTGTTGGGCTCTATTTTTTTCAAACGAATGATTGTCTTTAGTATGCGTATAAAATTCTTGTACTTCTGCCTCTAATTCATTAATTCCAGCCCCATGTAAGCCCGAACTGGTAAGCACTTTTACAATCCAGTTATTTTCCTTGGGAGGGAGTAGATGCATAGCATTTTTATAATCGCGTTTTGTTTGTTTAGCAAGTTTAATCCGATCGTCATCTGCTTTATTAACAAGAACGATATCTGCCATTTCCATTATTCCACGCTTGATCCCTTGAAGTTCATCTCCTCCTCCAGGCAATAGTAATAATAAGAAGATATCGACCATGGAGTGCACTGCAGTTTCGGATTGACCAACGCCTACTGTTTCTATGAGTATGCGCTTAAAGCCAGCTGCCTCACAAAGAATTATAGTCTCTCTAGTTTTGCGGGCTACTCCTCCGAGTGAGTCTCCTGCCGGAGATGGACGAATAAAGGCCATTTCAGCGATAGATAATTTATCCATCCTTGTTTTATCTCCAAGTATCGATCCTTTACTGATCTGGCTGGAAGGGTCTATGGTCAAGACAGCAATCTTTGTTCCTTGCTCTATAAGAAAGGAGCCATAGGATTCTATGAAGGTGGATTTTCCAACCCCTGGTGTTCCAGTTATTCCAATTCGAATGGAATCTCCAGCATGCGGCAGGCATTTGTCGATTAATAGTCGAGCGCTTTTTTTATGCTTTGGATTAGTACTTTCAATTAGGGTTATTGCCTTAGAAAGATGCACAATGTCTCCACTAAGAATTCCGGCATAGAGTTGATCAACATCAAATGTGATATTGCGTCTAAGGTTTTTAAGCTTAGGATTGATTGATCTATCTCTGGGTGTTTTGGATTCCAAAGCTAAAGGTTTGATGAAGGAATGGATGTTAAAATTCTTATGATTTCATACCTAAAATCCTAAATTAATTTTAATCTGTCAAAATTAATTCACCTTTTCCCTTTTTTTTATGTCCTTTGAATAGATCCTATTGTGGATTAGAGAGAGGGACATTTAGGGCAAATGCTTTTTTAATTACCTGAACTTACCTTAATTACCCTCTCTTGCTTTCCTATTTTCCTTTGAAGTTCGGTTTTCTTTTCTCTAGAAACGCCTGAACACCTTCCTTGTAATCTTCTGTATTTGAAGCTGCAGTCTGAAGTAAGTCCTCAACAGCTAATTGCATGTCTAGATCATTCGTCAGTGACTTGTTTAATGCTCTTTTAGTAAGTCCTAAACCTACGGTAGGCATCTTAGAAAGTCTACTTGCAATTGCAAGTGCTTCGTCTGCAAAGTTATCATCTGAGCAAGACTTGTAAATCATGCCCATTTTGTCTGCATCTGTTGCGCTGATCTTATCTCCTAGCATCATAAGAGCGGTTGCCATTTGGCGTCCGATAATCCTTGGGAGAAAAAAGGTGCCACCAGAATCAGGAATAAGTCCAATCTTACTGAAAGCTTGGATAAAAGAAGAGGACTCCGCTGCTACGGTAATGTCACAAGCCAGAGCGATGTTTGCTCCTGCTCCTGCTGCAACTCCATTTACTGCACAGACTATTGGTTTTTCAATATTTCTGATTCGATGGATGATAGGATTGTAATGTTCGTTGATGACTTTAGTAAGACTTGGACCATCTTCGGCAGTTATTTCTTTCAAATCCTGCCCTGCGCAAAATGCTTTTCCATTCCCAGTAAGTAATAATGCTCTAACAGATTCATCCTTTTCACAACTGTCAAGAATCGATTGAAGTTGAAGTGCCATAGGGCGGTTAAAACTATTAAAAGCTTGCGGCCTGTTTAATGTAATACATGCCACTTGATCTTTCATTTCAAATAAGATAAAATCTTCCATATTGTTCGTTGAATCTATTTTTGAATAAAATTAACTAAAGAGTTAAATAAAATTGAATTAAAATAATCTAAGATTATTTTTTCTTTTTAAGTCATAATTTTAAGTGTTCTTATTGTACAAACCCAAATACAAAACTATTTTTTAATCCAAACTCATTAAACATGAAAAAACTATTTATTTTATTCCTAGGAGTTATTTTAGCGACTCAAGCATTCAGTCAAACCCACTTGTATGAGAACCCTGATTTTGAGCGAATAGCCGAGGGGCATGAAGAAATTGCTATCATTCCTTTTAATGCCAGTATTACACTAGGTCCCCTTCAAATGATGGAGGTAAGTGCAGATCAGTTGGCACAAATGGAAGAGGCAGAGGGTGAAGACATTCAATTTGCCATGTATACTTGGTTTTTGAAAGAGCTAAGCGTGGCTCTCTTAAAGTAAAGGTTCAAAGCCCAAGTGAAACAAATGCTAAATTGAAGAAGGCTGGGCTAAGTTATGAAACTTATGATGAATATACGCCTAGCGAATTAGCGGAGCTTTTAGGTGTTGATGCAGTTGTAATGGGCTCTTTGGAAACAGATAAACCTATTTCTGAAGGTGCTTCTATTGCTTTAAGTCTTTTATCAGGGATACGAACGAGTACAAATTTAGTTGCAGTAAACCTGTTTATTTACAATGGCATAGATGGTGATTGTTGATAAATTATCATAAGGCTGTTTCTGGATCAGTGGGGAGTTCACCAGAGAATTTAGTGAATACCTTGATGAGAAAAGCTTCAAGAAGAATCGCTTACACTGATTAACAAATTAGGTTTAATTGATTTGGCTTTGCATAAGTAGAAGCTGACAAGTACCTGTTAAGATTTATAAAAAAGGCTCCGATTTCGGAGCCTTTTTTTATTTACAGTGATTCTATTTCGTTAACAGTCTTTGGAATTGGATCACCAAGTATGGTGCTGTCTGTTTCATTGATAAGAATGTTGTCCTCAATTCTGATTCCACCAAAATCTCTGAAAGCGTTCAAGGCATCATAATTTATGTAATCAGTATGCATGCCTTCACCTTTCCATTTGTCGATTAATTCAGGTATGAAATAGATGCCAGGTTCTACCGTAATTACATTTCCTGTCTCCAGTCGTTTACCCGATTTCATTTAACATTTGATAAAATTCTGAATATTGAAATAAAATATTAGTTTAGTCCCATTAAAATTCAAAAAATATATAAATGAAAAATTTAACATTATCTACTCTTTTCTTAATGATGTGCAGCTTTATTTTTGCCCAGGATTTCAATGTTGAAATGAATGGCTTTAGTAAAAAGAAAATCACTTTCGTAACCATGGAGAACATGGAAAAAATGGAGATAAATCCTAGTAGAATAAAATTCAAGAAAGGATTAATTGAAGAGGTGATATACAAAAATGAAGCAGGAGAGAAAGTTAGTATTCCAATTGAAGATGTAAAAGAAATGTACATTCCGTTTAGTGATCTTGCTAAAATGAATGCTACACTAGCTACACTTAGCAGTATGAAAAAAATGGCTAATTCTGATATTAAAGCGGATATTCTTGAAAAAGGATATGCTTATTTCGTTAAGTCAGAGGTTATGATCAAGAAGAAAAAGAAAAGAACACTTCTAATGCAGGCACTTAATCCAGCTTTCGGAAGTAAAATTATGGTATTTATGGACCCATTTGCTTCAGAAACTGGTGGTCTTGCAGTAGGGGATATTCAAATGACTGGTGGTGATTCAAAATCTTACTATATCAAGGTAGGTGATGAAATTGCATACAGATTATACAAGAAGAATTACAAAGATGAATTCGATGATCTTTTTGGAGATTGTAAAAAGATGAAAAAAGAATTTAAGAAAGTGAAGTGGTCAGACTTTGCCAAGCATGTTTATTATTTTGAAACAGAATGTAACTAATAAAAAAGGCTCCGATTACGGAGCCTTTTTTATTTACAGTGATTCTATTTCGTTAACAGTCTTTGGAATTGGATCACCAAGTATGGTGCTGTCTGTTTCATTGATAA
>Ga0206130_10003406_pt1 | contig 20788 bp, 5 predicted proteins | sample Helgoland_Spring_9_FD_148637 | JGI IMG/M metagenome (GOLD analysis project Ga0206130, IMG submission 148637) | Pelagic subsurface seawater microbial communities from Kabeltonne, Helgoland, North Sea - Helgoland_Spring_Bloom_20160512_1 | ecosystem: Environmental > Aquatic > Marine > Epipelagic ... | reverse complement strand
CCGACATCATCCTTCAGCACATAACTGTTAACGCCCGATCCAGCTGGGGCGAAACTGAGATTAATTCCTGTGTCCATTTCAGTCCACTGCAGACCCTGTGAGGACCCGTTGAATTCAAGCTGAAACGGGTCATCCTTAAAAATGGTGCCCAGAATTTGAAAGTCATTGCCACTGCTGTTAGTCGCGATTTCCGCAGATGCTATGCGAAGATCTTGTGGACCATCGTTGTCCCATATACGCACAACGCTGAAGCTTTCAAACGTCATTGGATAGTCTGCAGTAGAACCATCAGCAGCTAAGTCCTGCAGTGAAAAACCGTCAGTGGTTTTTGTCAGGCGGATTGTGAAGTCACCTACGTCATCCTTCAGGCCCAAGTTCACCGAACCATCAGCATTTGAAACTAGAGAGTGGGTATAGTCTGGTGCTCTATCTGCTGGCAGCTTATCGTCCAGTATTGCATCAAGTGTGGACGAACTTTCACCTGACGCCTTAACCGTTATGCTCGCTAGAGCCTCACCGCTAACAACATCAAGTGCGCCTTCAGCAATGGCATCAAATACATCAATCCCATATTCGCGAGGATCGGCTGTACCAGTTGGATCCCAGATAATTGTGACATCTTGGCTACCCGCATCATTCGCAGTCTTCGTAACAGTCGATATGCTAGGATAGGCCTCAGCCTCATGCGTTGATGACCAGAATTTTTCTACGCCGTTGAGAGATCCAACAGCATACGAGGTTAAACCGCTAGAATCAGTTAAATTATAGGAAGTGAGGTCGGTACTGGCACTCCACTTACCGCCTGATTCCGTTGCCGCAAGTTTTATCCCATCATCGGGTAAATTCTGCCCCGACACCACGATTTCCCAAGCATCGTAACTCGATATCTGATAGGCCGTGGGTATATTCACATCGAACGTCACATTCCCTAAATCTGACGCCAGCAGGATAGGCTTTATTTCAAGTGAAACCACGTCTAAATCCGAATTAACAGATTCTGAACCTCCCAATTCGTCGATGAAATCCACCTGAAGACTGATTTTCTTACCCTGCGCGTCATCAGGTATATAGAATTTTTTAACCGTTGAACTCGGAGCAGCGTCATCACCAATAGTCCAATTATATTTTTGGACATTTGCTTCTGATTGGGGCCCGCTATTATCCAGGTCCGCGATCGCCGCTAGGTTGGCTTCCATATAAAGGCCACCAGCATCAACCCCGCTTACAATTAGATCACCGGGAACAGATGCAGGATCGTTAACATTTACGACAGCAGGTGAGCCAACTGATGTCGAAGTATTGGTAAACGTATCTCCGGTACCATAATCTACTTCAACAGAAATGGCTTTCCCAACATGCTCTTGAGTTAGGGTTAGGGTTTGGCCCGTTTCAGCAGCTAATTCGTCAGTACCAGCATACCACAGATAAGTTGCGGTGCCCGAATCGACTGCTCCATCCAAATCAGAGATAGTTGCAACATCAGCCGTAAGGATTTCACCCTGTTCAGCTGTTCCCGTGACTGTAACATCCGCGGTCGCATCATCGTCTACATCAGCTACAGGCGCTGTGAGGGCTGATGTCGAAGTGTTGGTGAAAGCGTCTCCGGTTCCATAATCTACTCCAACAGAAATGACTTTCCCCACATGCTCTTGGGCTAGAGTTAGGGTCTGGCCCGTTTCAGCAACTAATTCGTCAGTACCAGCATACCACTGATAAGTTGCGGTGCCCGGAACAACTGCTCCATCCGGATCAGAGATAGTTGTAACATCAGCCGTAAGGATTTTACCCTGTTCAGCTATACCCGTGACTATAACATCCGCGATCGCAACGTCGCCTACGTCTTCAACAAGCGCTGTATCAGTTGATATCGAAGTGTTTGTAAAACCAGCAGCGTCAGAATAATTTACTTCAACTGAAATAGACTTGCCGACGTGATCTTGGGTTAAGAATAGTTCGTTCGCATCTTTATCCGTTAATAGTTGATTATCAGCATACCACTGATAAGTAACACTATTTTCATCGACAGCTCCATCAGGGTCATTTATACTGCTCATATCTGCAATTAGCGTTACAGCCTGCGTAGCAGCGCCGGTGATTGTCACATTTGCGGTAGGAACGTCATTTGCGTCAACAACATCAATTGATCCACTTGATGTCGAAGTGTTTGGAAAGCCAACAGCGTCATCATAACTTACTTCAACTGAAATAGACTTGCCGACGTGATCTTGGGTTAAGACTAGTTCGTTCGCATTTTTATCCGTTAATAGTTGATTATCAGCATACCACTGATAAGTAACACTATTTTCATCGACAGCTCCATCAGGATCATTTATACTGCTTATATCTGCAATTAGCGTTTCAGCCTGCGTAGCTGACTCTGTGCCCCCTATTGTCACTTGGTTTGTGGGAATATCATTAATGTCTGAAACCGGGTCTGTATCACTACTCGATACTGTTTCCTGAGTAGCTTTTATATCTGTATAATTCACCTCAACTGTAATGGTTTTTCCGACGTGATCTTGAGTTAAAAGTAGGATCGCAGCTTGTCCAACGTCACCTGAAATTGCTTCTCCATTTGCATACCATTGGTATGAACTAATGCTAGCCGGGTCGATAATACCAGTTGTACCATTTTTATCAAAAATATTGTCAGCATCAGTCACATTCATTAAGTCTACCGAAATAATTTCGCCCTGTTTTACTCCACCGAGTACTGCTACGGAACCAGTGGGATCATCATTAATATTTTGCACCGTTACTGAATTAGTGATTGTAGAGACCGAGGCACCGTCCGCATCGGTATAAGATATTTCGGCGTAAACACTTTTTCCTACTAGTGTATCGTCCATTAAGCTCAACGTATTTGTAGTTTCCATAAACGAACTGCCTTCCACATACCAAAGATATGTCAGGCCATTCGCTCCGTCGCTTTCTAACTGAGTAGTGTCTAAAACTATCGTACCGTTTTCTACGGCCTCATTAATAGGTATTGTTACTAAAGCTGTAGGTATGGAAAGAATTTGATCAGGTACAATTTGATTTACTATCAAATCACTGATAGTAATGTCTAAATTTTCGCCTTCGTAGCCTGATTTTGGCGATACAATAAACTTAAATAAAGGCTCATAAGTTTGTATTTCTTTGGTCAAATTTGAATTCTCACCACCGTTTCCCATAACGACGGTTAAGATACCGATATCTACATCATTAGAGTTTATATCACGAGTTTCGGCGATTGCGCTGTAGGTCGAGGCGTAGCTCGTATCCCATGCATTCCCACCCCAGGGATCATCTTCAAATTGAAATTTATTAGGGTCTATATTTATTGTTGCTTGAACACCTGTAATAATATCCTCTGCGCCAGGAATTATGGTAGGAAGAATTTCATCAATATTATTGATTTCAACACCAAATGTGATTTTGCCGGCGTCTCTCGAAATTTCAATTACATTTAAAAACATTCACTCTCTCCCCGAAATTAGTTTCCTCAAAGATCGGAACGATCTTTTTGAGAATTATTATATGCCACCATAACTTCCATTTACATCGCCCACAAGTATTGCCACAAGCTCAATTGAGCTGTCAGCAGAAGTTTGTAATTCCACGCCTTCGTTGTAAAATACCGAAGATTTAGAAATTGATGATAAAACATCCTGGTCATTGTCGATAAACTTCCATTGCATAGCCGCAGTGTCAGCTTTGGACACAACCCTCAGCAACACACTGACATCATTTACGTTTATTACACCATCGCCGTTTACATCCGATGAAATGTAAGTGTACGCATCGCCTTGGTCAGCATTCGATACCAGTCGCAATAAACTAGAAACATCATTCACATTCACAGCATCCTGCGAAGCATCGTCGCCTAGAACATTCTTCTCTCCGGTAATCTTTAGATCCTGAGACCTTTTAATTTTTTCAGTTGTAGTACTATTCGCATCATAGCCAGCCACAAAATCCATATCACTGGAAGTTGAAAATTCGTATTTCAGGTTTACACCTTCTAGTGAGTTGCCATTACGTAATACTACAGTGGTTTGTACATCTACAGAAGCAAAATTAAGCACCTCATCGACATCATCCATTGTCACCGAATTAATACTCAGCTCTTCAATTGATATTTCAAAAGCCGTGTTTTTGTTTAATTTATCAACGCTGAACTCTACTAAAGGATCCGTAAAATCAGTAATTAGTGCGCCACTTAAGTTTACTTCAAGCGTACCGTTCGCATTATCTATTGAACTGGAGTTAAGAGCTAAATCGCCGACAGCGATGCTACCATCTTGAATATTGATATCAACTGGATCAAACGCGAATTCAAAAATTAAATCACTTATCGAGCTTAAAGAAGTATAATCGTCATTTTTATAAATCCCCAAGAGGGCGCTATCCTCTGTTTCGGATATTACACTTAATGATAGGGGCTCACTTAATTGTTCTAGATATTCCGGATTATAATCTACAGAGCTAACGACTATAGTTTCTATATTTCTAAGTTCAACTTTGCGATTTGTACCCTGTTCTTCGACAAGTAGCCCACCCCCTTCGACAATATCAAACTGCAATTCTGATAGTGATGCGAATGATAAATCCGCAGTGTCTTTACCATCACCAAAGTCAATCACACCGCCATTCAAAGCACCCGAACTGGATATTTTCAGTACATCATCACCCAAACCCAGGCTGGCATCCATTTCAACTGCAGATGCTATGACTACATCGTTATAGTCTGTGCCGACAAACTCCCACTTTGAAGGGTTATCGCTAGCTGTTTGATCAACGGCTGTAACTGTAATGGCAGGACTATCAGGAATATTTTTTACGCTTCCAGCCACGCTGATTTCATGAGATATTAATTCAATGACTTTTTCAGGGCTGCCTGAAAAGACAGAACTATCTGACAGAGATATCTTAAAAGTGGCCGTTGAGTCAGCTAAGTTAACGATCTCAACACCAGTTACTATTGGACTGTCATTCTCATCTTTGATCGAAAAGGCTGCCGCATTATTTGCGAATTGTGGCGCAATGTTGACCGTTTCTCCTGCGGATACAAATGCTTCGGCATTGGTAAGTTTGATCTGATATTCAAAAACATTAGTGCCATCAAAAGCGAGCACCTCAGCATTTGTAACTGACAGTTCAAATTGCGGCACCAACTCCTTAATTTGCGTTGTTAGCGGCGCAATTAAAAAATTTGATAGAAGTGCCTTATTTGCAATTGAAGCACCGTCATCAGGTACGATCTCAAATTCAAATTTTATGTTCTCAATCTCTGAATAATCTGAGTCTTCATTAATAAAAATTGGCACCGCGTTGTTCCCACTTTGCAATGTAAAAGTGAAAACATTTAAATTCGGGTCATCTGCAGAAAAACTAACATCTTTAGAATAATTTGTGATTAATATATCCAGTGGGGTGCCGTTGTTGATACTTTGGTCAAAGGCGTCAAGTTTTATGGTTATAGTATCAGAGGTTCCCTCCGCCAAAGTATTTGATACAGACGTTGTGATGTCAAAGTCGGTATTATTGACAGTGGCAGTTAAAAAAGCAGAGCTATCATCTTGATTGGTCTCAACAAAAGGGTCAAACAGGACGTTCGGGTCGCCTCCACTCGCATTATTATACTCGGTTACTCGTCTGGCAAGCGCTCCCAATTGCACACTTCCATTCTGACCACCAGGAGCGTGGAAATCAGCAGCATAGAAATCTTCGATATTCAGAAATTGCGGCGGGCCCGATGATACTGTAAACGTCTGTTCTGAAGATGAACCCCGACCCACAGTAATTTCAAGATTATCACTGGTTGTCGAAATTAGGCTTAAGTATACACCATCTGTATTATCTGAAATCTGAAATAGATCAGAAAGCGCAACTGGCTGTCCTTTTGTTACTGTGAACTCATCCCCATCAAAGTTCTCGCCGGACCTATGATAAAAATCTGAAGAGACGGTATCACCAACTTGAATCCATGGAGAAGTCTCCAGACGTTCAGCTAAATTATCGCCCGATAGTTCAAATGAATAGGCACCAGTGTTTTCGTCAGCGGGCTTAAAGCTAATTACAAAGTTTTCTGTTAATGAGCCATTGGAAAAAAACTTCAGAGTGCCTTGATCCGATAAGGGTAGATTTTCTATTGGCTGATTGGTGATATTATTTACGGACTGCCCGGTAATCGTATCAGTGATTGTTATTTCAGCCGACACTCCACCTGTATAGGCCAATGAGACTTCAGACTGACCTATTCCATCTTTCTTGCTTAAGGATAAATTAAAAGTGTCTACATCATCTGCCGCTTGAAACTCTGAGTGTACCTTTTGATCGACCAAGGCGGTTTCAATAATGTCATTCCGTACTCCATTTGAAGTCAGGTCAGACCCAAATCGCGGACTTTCACTAAAAACGATTTCGAAATCAGAAGTCGAAAACGTGTTTTCAAGGTCTCCACCTTTTACAATCAAATAAAGGCTAGTGGGCGGATTAGAAAAACTCAGGTCTAGGTTAAGTTTACTTGACCCAGTTACTGATTTTTCAGCCATTACTGTGCCATCGCCTAACACTAGGGATAGTTCAAAAAATTCACCTGCATTAATAGGTGAAAGCGCATTAAAATCAATATTATAGTCAACACCAACGGCATCTCCCATTGGCCAATTCTCTAATGTAGACGCCTCCAACTCAAACCAAACCGGCTCGCCTGGCAAACTTAAATTAGACTTTGTCAACTTTGCTGGCGAAACCAGAGCTGCATTAATATCTACGGCCGCCATTAAATAAGCTCCACTGTGTTACTGAGAACTGTTGCGTCAAATGAGGTGAATACAAGATCAAACCCATCCAAACCAATTTTGCCAACACCTTCGGTTTCTGTTATATTAAGACTGATCCAATCTTCAGACACGAATTGACCCGCGACATCAATTATAATCTTATCTATATAATCCCCGTCAAAGGTGTATTGATTACTGGCAGCCATAGCAGACCCGTCTACCAACAGAACGGTATCGTCATCAGGTCCCTGTTCGAAAATGACTGCACTAAAGGGCGAATCATGGTTGCTTATCGTGACACTACCTTTGTCACTAGTTTTAAATAAAAACGCACCTTCATCCACTTGGATCGAATCGATGTAAGAATTAGTGTCCACATCAACAACAAGCTTAAGGGTATCAAGCGTATCGTCAAAGTCAGTTATTTGAAGTTTTCCAGAAAAAGTTTCTGCAATTGAAATGGTGTCGTTTCCATCATTTGACTTAACGATTTTATCATCTGACTTGCCTATTTGGATCATGTCATTACGGTTAGTGCCTGTGAGTTTTGTGACTGTTTGGATGCCGGTACTCAATGCGAAAACCTCAAAATTTTCACTCTGCATTTGTAGGCTTTCAACACGGTCTGCGAACTTTACAAAGTCAATATTCGTTAAGGTATCTGTTTCCTGTGTTTCAGAGTGCGTAATTGACCAGCCACCAGTAATTTCAACGAGCTCATCATAATCCCCAAATTTACCATCCATAAGAGCAATGTCTTTTGAATCATTACCACCGTTCAGTTGGTCGTTGCCTTCACCTCCGCTGAGGATGTTAGTAACATTATTAGATCCGAAAATATGATCATCACCTTTGTTACCATAGATTTCTAGGCGAGATCCCACTCCAACATCTTTGCCCAAAACTGAAAGGGCAGACAAATCTTGAGCTATGTTATTACTATCTGACCCGAAGATTTTAATGACGTCTTCGACACCGTCTCCATTTCTATCGGACGTGCTGCTTGTTGTTTTTAGGTTGAATACATCTCCAGCAAGTTCCAGCCTCTCGAAATCATTTAAGTAAGTGATATTTCCGCTGGTATCCTTGATTTCAACATCCCAAATTGTACCATCTATGGTAACGTTCTCGGTGATACTCCAATCGCCAGTCTGAGCAACAAAGACATCTTTTGATGTATCTCCGCCCGTATACTGGTTCACACCTAAATCATCGAATACCGTGTTCGCAATATTAGCGAGAAATGCACTGTCGTCTCCAGCCCCACCGTAGAGTTTAAGAGTTTGAATTTCAGCATTCCAGCCGAGCAAAGTCCAATCGTTATCTTCCAATGTTCCCTGAATGATCTGTAGATCTTCCACGCCATCTTTATCTGTATCGCGTAAAATTTCTTGCTCGAGTAATCTTTCGGTCCTATCGCCAAATTTTATTATTTCAATCCCGAATAGAGTATCATTGCCAGAAAATGACGATTCAACGGTCCATTTTTCTTCTTTACTGCCTGTAATGAGAGAGCTTTTTTCAATCGTATGAAAGTCAGAAAAGAATTCAGAATATATCACTGTATCGACAAAGTTGTTGCCCAATTCATCTTGATCAATTTGATTACTGGCATCGCTATTACCGTAAAATGTATCGTTTCCAGCACCGCCTATAAAGTCGTCGTTACCTAGCCCGCCTTTAATGATGTCGTCGCCGTCATTTCCATAAAAACGTTCGTTTAGATCCGAGAAAGGATTATTAGTGTCATCTTTATCTGTCCCACGCCAAATATATTTTCCGTCTTCATAACCATATGAGGATTCAAAGCTCATTTGCGAGCCATCAAAATTTATACGTTCAATGCCAAAAAGGGTATTCGTAAACGTGGCATCCACCCCAGCTTCGACAGAAACCTCAATGTATCCATCGGCAACATAGTTTGAAACGTTTTGGCCAGCCCCATCATAAAACAAAATTGATGCATCTGAACGCTCGAAATCAAAGTTCACAATATCAACACTTTGATGAGCGCCCCACGGCGCAAAACCTTCTGCGCCGCCGTAAATAAGGTTGTTGCCTGGCCCGGGATTAAAGTGATCTCCACCAATACCACCGATTAAAGTATCGTCACCGGCATTACCGTAAATGTTATCCCCAAAATCTGTGCCTGTAATCACCTCGCTAAATTCAGTTCCGCGGATGTCATACCCTTTTATTCCACCGCCAAAATCTCTTTCATATCGTGATATACCGACCTCCACATGTCGATCTTCGAAGCTAACAGCTTCAATATCGTACAGTCTATTTACACCAAAGCCAAATTCACCCTCAAGCTTATCGATAACTTCCAAATACTCACGACCCTCAACATCTACAGACTGTGAGAGAATGAACCTATCATATTCACCATCGAAGCGGACTTGATCATGATCTTCATTATTATAAGAACTGGATTCTTCATCACCAAAAATAGTGTCAATACCACTGCCAATATTGAAGTGATCTGAACCCAAGCCTCCAATTGCAGTGTCATTTCCTGCGCCATCTTGAATGTGATCTCGCGCTATGGTCCCGTTTAAAGTTTCGTCTGCCAGAGTTCCGTTAATCCAGCTATGCAGAATGTTACCATCATCGTCGACGCGTTTGTTATACTCAGTTTTAATGTTAAGCCGCTGATCAGAAAAATTTATTTCTTCAACCTGAATTAAGAGGTTTACTCCCTCGCCACCAAGGCCCTTGTCGGAAGGCAGCTTGTCCCTCACAATAACTACCTGCTCCCCTTCTGAAATTTGAAAGACTTCAGAAGTAGTATTTGAAGCGCGGAATAGTTTACCGTCTTGGTCTATGATGTATACGGTCTGCTCATCAATTCCTTTGATTTCCTGTGCTTGATCGCCTGGCTTCCAAGTTAGGAAGTCTAGATCGTAGAACTCTTTAGATTTTTCAAACCGAACGTTGTCTCGTCTGACCCATCCCCATTCAGTAACTGCGCCATCTGCACCGCCAATGAAAATATCATCTCCAGTGCCTAGGTTGGCGTGATCACCTCCCTTACCACCAAAAATAGTGTCATTACCTTCTCGAACATTGAACCAATTATCCAGTTCCAACAGTTCAGGATTCTGCGTACTTGAATCAATTAGGTCATCAAGAACACCGCCATCAAAACCGGCCTCATCAACTTGCCCGTCTCCATCATTATCGCGCTCGTTGATCCTGGCTTGAAGTCTTACGCCCCGATCGCTTGTATCTAGCCTCTCGATATCAACGAGAATGTCTCTGCCAATTGTGTCGTTTTTATCTTGAACAATGACCGCCTTAACTAAGGAGTAGCCGTCCTCAGCACTCGTAGCATTTTCGCTTACCTGACCGTTATTACCCCTATAAAGGTCTGTTCCATCATTTTTGAGTTGAACGGTTGTCGTCTCAAATATTAAGTCACTGAGATTGATATTATTGTAATCAACTCTATCCAGATCGTGCCAATTATCTGTACTGCCTTCGCCGCCTCCCAAGATAATATCATCACCTGAACCACCATCGAACCGTTCTCCACGGCCTTGGCCAACAAGGATATCGTCTCCAGCACCACCATCAAGTTCTATTTCTTGAGTATTTGTTAGTTTCTGGTCATTCGGGTCATAAGAAATCTTCTCATCAAAGATTGTACCCTTCACCCTATGCCAATCGTATTGCCCGTCGCCATCCCAATCATCAAAATCTAATTTCAGGGCGGTGTTTACATCACCGGTTTGAAAATTTATCCGGCCGACGCCCACTATAAGCTTAGATCCATAATCACCAGTGACGTCTTCAAGTAAAATCGCTTCATGGAGAGTGGCATCTGCATTGAATTTGTCAGTGGTCAAGTCTTCATGAAAAACCCAATCTTCACCAGTTTTGTAGGGCGTTAGATCTGCCTTTAACTCTACATATACACGGTCGATTTCAAATTGGTCTTTATCAGTCTGCCAGAGATCGAACTGAGACACCGCCGCATGATCAATAGTGTTACTCGTATCATCTGATAAAAAGATGAAGTCATTACCAGTATTAAGGCCAAAGCTGTAAACATGTTGTGCATTTTGTACAACAATAACATCATCTTCCGTACCGTTACTCCAAAAGTTGACGAACTTAATATCGTCCTGCGATAAATCTGCAAAAATTGCATTTTTGCTGTACTCGGGTAAGAGATTGAAAATGTTCTTCCCATCAACATTCAAATCATACTCGAGATTACGCGAATCTAAATTCAGTTTATGCCATGTCATCTCTGGTATTCGGTTATCGCCACCCAACCATAAGTTCCAATCACCCAGTTTCGTGCTCACCTCCATACGCAAATCAATCGACTGATCAGTGAAAGACACACGCTCAAAATCCACTAATACTGTGGAGCCATAGAGGTTATCAACGCCGCCGCGTGTATCTCGTACTACTACTGCATCTTTGACGGTTTGAGTTCCATCATCAGGCGGTGCAGTCGCCGCATCACTGAAGGTTTTCACTGTTCCGTCAGCTTTACGTAAAAACGTTCCGTCTGCATTTTGAACGAGTGATGTTTTTTCAATTTCAAAGTAAGAGGAATTACTTGAAAAGTTAATACGATCCAGTGTCCAATTTTCGTATAGAGCTCTCTCTCCTTGTTGGTCAAAACCAACAAAGAAATCATCTCCGGCGCTTGCCTCTATTTCTACAGAGTTAACGTAGAACTTGTCTGGGTCACCCACCGTATATGAATTGTAAAAGGATGAAAAATAACTATCATTTTCAAAATTTACTTCATCATAAGCCTCTCCACTCTCAAACCTGATTTTATTTGGTGCATCATCCCTGATATCCAAACGCCACTGTGTTAAATTATATTCTCCGTTGTTTTCAAAATATATTTTTTCGATACCAAATAGGTAGTCTGTTCCATGACCTGATCGTTCAGAAGTCGTGGTGTCAAACACTTTAACGTATGGCTCGTTTGGTTTTCCAACAACAACATTATACCAATCAGCCCCTTCTATTAAATTTGAAATTTTTCCTTCACTATTTAAAATCTGATGGTAAATTTCGAAATCTTCTTTCAGGCCGGCAAAGTATACCAGATCGATTGTTTTCCAATGATCTGTAGTTATTTCAAATTTACCGTCAGCTCCTAAATCGTGTTCGCCACCATAAAAAATGTCCGTCCCATTATCACTGTCGTTAAAACCATCCTGAACAAGAAGAGTGTAGGGGGTCTCATTTGAAAGCGCGGTAAGTATACTTTTGATTTCTGAAATAACAGGTTCATTCTGGATTGTATCACCGTCTTTAAGAACAGTCCAATCCCGAACAAGGCCTGTTGATGGGTCAGTAACAAACTGAAGAATACCTTTTTGGGAACTGGTAAAGTCATATAAATTTGGAGAGTTATAATCATAATCATCATGACTGCTATCAATCAAGATGTCAGCCTGAATGAAATCATCCAAGATACCAACTGCCCACCCATTGCTATTGCCTGAGTCATCAAGGTCAGCTCTTAGGTCTAATTTTATTGTCCCATCTGTACCTTTAAGATAATTTGAACCACTATCTCCACCATACCAACTTTTAAATCTGACGATCTCTAAGCCGTCTTGATCTTCATAAACTTCTGGACGACCCAGCGCGATATAGAAATCGCGATTTTCAGCGCTGAAACTTTCAGCGTTAAAGTATTCTGAAGGTGTATCCTGCACCGGATTGTTTGGTTCACCTAAGAAATCAAGATACGTATATTGTCTCTCTGCGCCCTCAGGTAAAAAAGAGCCTAAGGCGTCTAAGGTTTCTAAGTAAGTAATTGCGTCAGAGTTTAGTGGTATTGCTTCTAAGGTATCATCTATTTGGTATTTATTATCAACGGTTTTGAGTAGATGAGCATTAACCTCATTTTCGTCCTTAGATGATGTTAAAACAGCGTAATATCCAGGAATTTCGATTGGAAGGTTTGTATCACCTCCAGCAAGTTGAAAAATGTTCTGGGGTGTAAATACAAGTTGTGGATTTAAGAGTTCAGAAGAGCTATCAATATAAAACGGTACGTCTGCATAAAACTCATTTGTGACGATATCATAAACGACATCGCCGTATTCGGTGTTTTTGAAATAGACGGCTTCGGTTCCCTTCAAATAGGTTTCCCCTAGGCTGCCAGAATTAGAAACATCTGTAAGTGATACAAAATAGTTACCTTTTGTTGCGAACCAGCCCGGCAATCCAAATTCTTCGTCACTGACAGTTGGAGTGCCATCGGCTTTCAAATCTCTGCTATCGTAATTATGCGTCAGTGACGCATTGTAGCGAGCCTCATATAATTCTTGCGAAATAATTGTTGCAGCGGTTGTGTTGGTGCCAAGTATGTTGTCTCCGCCATAGAAAGCATGAATTCCTCCGGAAACATATTCTCCGTATGATATCTCGGTGAGCGTGTCAATGTCGGGTCCGGTCCAATACTTTATTTCAAATCGATCTGGAGCCGCTTGGGATATTGCCATGTCAAAACCTGCACCCAGATCAACAGTATCTGTTCCACCACCGAATTTAAGGTAGGTGATGTTCTCATTGAATTCGTAAACATCATTGCCTTCATTGTCGTGCACCATTGAAACAAACTTTTGCAAGTTGGCTTCTGGATGTACGGCCGCATCAATATCCCCCTGCGTAATATGATCATCTAAAATGGATGTATCTATCACAATCCGATCACCATTTTGGTATGCCCAAACAAAGTCATGAACTGTATCGATAAAGAGATGCTCGTTATTCTCGGCTCGCATTTCTACGACATCAAAATTATATAGTTTAACCGAGTTAAAGTCTGTTGAAACTGACGAGTGTTTAATAGTCTCTATTAAAACATATTCCCCCTGTCCATCTTTACCTTTTGAAAAATTATAATCATCTCGAGTCCCTTCTTTCATTATGAAGTTGTTTGTAAAACCAGGCTCGTCGTATCCGATATATGTATCGTTGCCGCCGCTACTTGCTACGTCAAACCGGCCAGCAACCGCGCCAATTTTAAGACTGCCGTCTTTTGACGAAAGGATCTCAACAACGTCGTCAAACTGGCCTTGAGTATTTAATTTCTGATAGTATTCAGTTAAATCTACAAAATCATCAAAATCGGTTGGGTTCCAAATTTGTGCCCTAGTGAATGTTTCTCCTCCAAGTACTTCATTATAATCAACTCGCAGCCAATTAGAATCTTCAACGTCTACTCGGCGATCAAATTCAAAATCAGCATCTGTAAAGTTTATTTCACGGATTCCAACAAGTAAGTCAGTACCAGTATTAAGGTCCATATTTTGAAGGGTATCAGCCACAATGACTACATGACTGATGTACTGATTACCTGTAATGATTAATTCGGAGGCTTTATCCACCAACCCGTTATATCCATCAACAATTGAAAAATTATCTATCAATCCATACTTCAGCTGGATGTCATAACGGTCTTGTGATCCGGCAAACTCCACACGCGCCTGTCGCCACTCCGGGAAGTATTTATCAAAGCTTATATAATCTTGTGAACTATCTCCAAAGACGATGTCATCGCCTTTGCCTAAATTTACATGGCTATCGCCATCATATAGTATAATGGTATCGTTGCCATCTCCAGCATTAATACTATCACGTCCAAGATTTAGATATGAAACTATATCTAAGCCATCATCTGAATTTTTATAAAAAGTGAAGGGAGCTACATACTCCAAATTCATTTGCGTATCTGGATCTGCATGGCGCAATTCAACTACCGCCCCGGAATCACCCTCAATTTCGGGAGCTAGTACATTGTCGAAAAAATAATCGATATGACCATTGATAACATTGGTGTCCGTGCCTGCATCAATAATATTCGCATCCAAATCTGCAAACTGATCTTTGAAATATGCTAACTTGTCTTCCGACAACGTTCTGTGGAAAATTTTTGCTGTCCAAGAGTTAAGATTCTGCTCACTTCCATCAGGCTTATCTTTAGTATCAGAAATTGTTCCCACCAACCTAGGAGTGTCGTCTTCCATCCAGTTGCGCATTACGCTTAGACCATCGATTTTACCAGCGTCAATCAAAGCGTTTACCGTAGCCTGACCTAAATCTACCGATGACCAATTTCTATGTTCAGTAAAAGTCGCCCAATCTAATTTGTTGCCCACAATAACGTCGTCAAATGGTGTGCCTACAAACCTTTGATCCGATGCCAGATGGATGTCTAAAGCGTCTGTAAAATCGTTGCTATATTCCTCTTTGAAATCGTCAGATCGAACGCGGCTTTCTGCTCGTACATTAATCCAAATTTCTTCATCATCCGCAAATCTCAATCGATCTACACCGACAAGGAAGTCTTCACCCTGCCCACCATCATTAATACTATCTCTTACTCTGACCGCAACGAGTTCATCCGATTCCAGCGAGGCTGACGCAACATATGGCCTGTATTCGACCTCGCCGCTTGCGCCCACCACGAAAGGAGACGCAAGGTCAGTGCCGTCACTTTTAGTAACAACTACTTTTTCAATTTCGTATCGGCTTGAAGCACCCGGATATTTGATTGTATCATAAAAGTCCCATGGATCACTGGCACTGATCTCGGGGTCAGGCTCATCGGCAGGTACTGAAGGAATAATAAAGATGTCGTCGCCACCCAGCAAGCGTCCTTCATTCCTGCCACTAAGTCCGTAAAAGACGTCGTCGTGACTACTACCCTTAAAATCACTTGCTATGACTACATCGGCATCCGGCACGGATAGCGTATCAGCGATTGCGACTAGATCAATCGCTCCACCTAATTCGGGAGATCTTACATCAAGCCGATAACCCCCGTCTTCGTAGAGGTAATCTTTAAACTTTAATTCTACACCAGCCTCTAATCGCACGTCATCGTCGGAAAAATCAATTCTATCGAAGCCAAAGATGAGGTCGACACCTACACCACCAAGTTCACTAGGCAGGCTATCAATTAAAATAACGCCTTCATCCCAGGCATTATCACCTAGATTATCGACGAGCACCTTACCAGAACCATTTCTGATTATACCTTGATCAAGGTCAGTAAGGTCAAATGCAACATCTGCTAAATTTACCGCGGAAATGGCCTCATAAATTTTACCTGATGAGGAAATTAATACATCATCGCGGATGTCAAGAATTTCCACCCGCTCTTTGCTTGCAGAATTGTACTCAATGCGATTTTCAGACCACCAAGGAAAAGCACCGTCAGCAGGAGTAGTTCCCTCAAGGCCCGCTACAACTATGTCATTTCCAGCCCCCGGTTCGACTTTAGATTGGAAGCCATCGCGTCCAATAATGACGTCATCGCCAGCTCCGGCTTCTGCGCGAAATCTAACATTTGAATAATCGAATTCTTCATAAACGCCAGTTACGTTTGAATGGTCATCGTCAAGGAGAAGTTGCCAGTCATTCGTAGTAAGCGGCGCTTTCTCAATAAATTTTTGATCGTTTAAATTGATAATGTTATTAAATTCCGTGCCTTCAGCCCTTATATCATAATAAAGGTTGTTATAATCGATACCACTCCAGTCATCAGTTTCAGACCAAAGCCAATCATTAACTCCAGTCTGTAACGCAAAGTCGGTATCATTGAAATTAATTCGGTCAACATTGGTTGCGACGGTTACCCCATCACCATAAGTGATGCTCTTATCAGATATTCTAAAGTAGGATTGATCATCTTTTATTAGTGCCGTGACCTGTGACGAAGTGAGGTCAAATTGACTGCCGTCAGAAAGATAATCTTGCACTTCATTTGAAGAAATTTGCTCTACTGTGTAACGATTGCTAGGCCCGTTTATTTCTAGTATGTCCTGCTCTTCCCAGTTTTTAGTATCTGAGCCTGAGGATCCCATATCCACGAAGTCATAACCACTGCCAGGGGTCACCCGATCACCCTCAGCGCCGCTGAGAACGATATCATTACCGCTGCCTGCATGTATGCGGTCAGAGCCATTAAAACTCTCTGGGTCTATGTTTGAATTTAAGTCCGTTGCAAAATAATCGTTGAATATTGTTCCGTTGCTATCTACCCCTGATACTCCACCATGCTCGCTGTCGTCGTATGGGCGAAGTTCAATATCTAAATTCACCCAGCGATCGTCAAAAGATAGGGCTTGAACATTTGAAACAATGTCTATCCCATTCCGGCCAGCAATTTTATCGGCTACGAGAACTACATTATCTTCAACTCTTTTATCAGAAAGCACACCTCTGTCTAGCTCAAGCGCAACGACAAGATCAGAAAGTATATTTATAGACCCGGAAAGTTTCGCAGCCTGCGCAAACTCTGCAACAGTACTTCCGTCTTGAAACGTCGTACTGTTGGGATCAGAAGTGATTTTTTTCACTATATGTTGATTAAACTTGCCCGAGAATTGCGCGTAACTGTCCGCCTCCCACTGCCGACCCGGATTATCTGTTTCGCCCTTCAAACCGCCGTCAATAAAATCGTTGCCGCCTTGTCCTAAAATTTCATCTCGAGAGTTAATTTCTCTGGGGTCTCTAACATCTAGTAAGGCAAATCCATTGCCACCGTGGGAATGCTCAACTAGCAGTTCGACTATTAAGCCACTATCTCGAGCGTCGTAAACGGCCGCTACAAAATCTGTCTGATCTGAAACTGATGCGATTGAATTTTTAAATGTCTCTGTGTCTGATAGCGTTAGCGAGCCAGGCGTGACGAGTAATTTTACATCACCAGAGATAGTACCAGATATTTGATGATATGCGTTTGAACCCTCATCGGAGAGCCACCTCACTCGAGACGCTAAGCCAAAATCGACGGACATTTCAGTGTCCACAAAATCAGCTTTCATGGTTTCCCAGATATTTTGCAGCCCACTATTCTCAAAGGGGTGTCGCCAACCGTCGCCACCTGCAATCGTAATTTCAGAACGAATGCTTAAAGCAGACCCATCAGCCCAAATAACATCATTGCCGTCGCCTGCTTCGATACGGTCTCCGTACTGACCTCCCTCGATTACGTCATCGAATTTTGAACCTTCGAAGAAATCTCTACTAACTCTTGTAGACCCACCATCTCCGTCGTGCCTCGTCCAAGTGTGAATTTCATGCCGCGTATTGAGAAAAATAGAAGTGCCATCTCCAAAGCGTATAACGTCTACGTTTTGCAGTATGTCAGTTCCTTCATTCAGACCGTTACGGAAATCGTCGGTAACAGTGACTTCACCCGTGAATTCATTTTTTTCAATTGAAAATGCTTCGACGGTCTTGCCAGTTTTGAAGTCAATTAGATTGAACTTACCATTATAATTAACAGTGTCCAAAGATGACCAGTCACTTAGGTTTGATCCAGAAGCGCCAAGGTCTATTCGATCATCGCCCTCTCCGCCGTTTACCCTATCGCCGCCAGCCCCCAGTTTTATGGTATCGTTCCCGATAGTTCCTTCAACGTTAAACCCGGTGGGGCCAGTGCCATCGTAATTGATCCACATATTATGCTGCGAAACAGCTTGGACCGATGATAGGGCGACAGCCTCACCCTTGGGAATTACTAGAGTAAAATTCTGTACATCTTGTAAATCTTGATTATTCAGATCTGAAAGACCTACAGAATCCAAAAATTCGCGGAAAGTCGTTACACTTTCGATATTTAAATTCGTGGCCTTGGCTAACTTAAATATCGTATCTAACCCTCGAAATTCTTCAATATCTCCGTCTGGCGAAAGAAAATTGAACCCTAGCTCATCATCAATTGAAATGCTGTCGGCGTCCGATAAAACGGAAGTGGTCACAATATAGTAACCTCCTGCCAAACCTTCGATTTCGAGACTTATTGGAAGAACTGATTGATTTATCATTTTGACCTCTGACCAAGCATTAATACTAAAAATAAACTAGTTCTGGCAAAAAGCAAAGTGTTCATATCGCGTAGTATATCTGAGGAATTAATGGACATTTTTGTAGCGATTAGCTCATTCTCGTGTCCGTCCAAACTTTATGTCCGCCGTTAGTCAGTTTGGCATGAGCAATTTTTGCGCCATGACCTTGACAAATTGGTGCATTATAATTCGCACGACAGCAATTTTCCGTTAGCACACCGATGACACTGGCATAGCCATTCACATGCACTCAGGCTTGATAGCCAGACAGGTGTTTGACCGGATGCTCACCCTTGCAATCAATCCTTAACTGATGCCAAGAGCCTGACGGCGAGTTACCGGACCACGGTTATTGGTCTCAGACATAGCCCCAGATGCCAGAGGCCTTGGTCTTTTCGTTTCCCTGGACCAACACCCTCAGCGGGGTATCATCCGCAAACAATGCTGCATCCTCCTTCGCATGTTTGGTGATGACCTCTGCCAGTGGCGCCAGCAAAGCAGTGAATTCCTCCACCCAGTCCGCCATAGTCGAGTGATCCAGATCGACACCCTCGCAAGCATAGATTTGTGACTGGCGATAACGCGGCAGCTGCTTACGCTTGGGCTCTCCCCCTCGTTCAACAGGTCCAGCGGGCAGTAGTTGTTTTAACTCGGTATCTGCTTATGCAATCTCTTCATTCTTGGCGAACACTTGCAGTTGATCCATACTCTTAGACTTGGATCGGAAGCGGTGCTGTTTAGCTCCATACAACCGATTTTGAAGCTGTTAAACATTCAGGGTCAACGCCTTTAGTTCAGCCGCCAAAAACTCGCTCACTTTCGGCAGAATATCAAGGCCATCAAGTATAGCCATTCGATACATAATTGTAACTTGAATGTGAATCCACAAACGCAAATATTGCCCAATTTTTGCGGTCAATTATTAGGGCGGTTGGTATTATTATGAATCCAAACTAGGACCTGTGGACATGTAGGAATCCCCTAAAGCCTGATTTCTGATTCAAACTCCCAAAATGGAGGTTTGAATGAACGAAGAGCGGTTTGTGGTATCGGACATGTTGTGGCGGCGGCTTGAGCCGCATCTTCCGGGTAAGATCAGCAATGCTGGGGCCACTGCAAAGGACAATCGCTTGTTTTTGGAAGCGGTCTTGTGGCGAGTGCGCACCGGGTCGCTGTGGCGCGACCTCCCACCTGCTTTTGGCCGTTGGAACAGCCAGTTCCGGCGGTTTCGAAGATGGGCGAAAGCGGGCATTTTCGAGATTCTTTTCAAAGACATGAGTAATGATCCCAACCTTGAATACGCACTCATCGACGGCACTATCGTTCAGGTCCATCAGAAGGCGACCGGCGCAAAAGGGGGACCCAGAATCAAGCTATTGGGCGCTCGCGCGGCGGATTGACGACCAAGATTGTGGCGCTTGTTGATGCGCTTGGCAATCTGGTCAAGTTCCTGCTGCTGCCCGGTCAGGCACATGACATGAAGGGTGTCGCGCCCCTGATTGAAGGTGTTTCATTCGATGCGCTGCTCGCGGATAAGGCGTTTGATACGGATTGGTTGTTACAAGACGTCGACGCGCGCGGAGCAACTGCTGTGATCCCACCCAAAGCCAACCGCAAAATCCAGCGCGAGTACGACGAGGATATTTACAAGTGGCGGCATCTGGTGGAGAATTACTTCGCTAAAGTCAAACAGTTCAGAGGGATAGCCACTAGGTACGACAAAACGGATTGCAGCTACGCAGCGTGCTGGAACCTCGTAGCAACACTCATCGCCTCAAGATGATTGTCCACAGACCCTAGTCTTGCAAAACATAACCTATCGCTTATTGATGAAGCAACATTCAGCAATTGGCCGAGATGTCCAATGACGAAGAAAATTTCCCAGCATCACAGGCCACTATTTATTTCAAGCAAAAGGCACGCGACCTTTTCACAAGCACAGCCTACATCGTCCATATTGAGAGAACACACCAGCGCACTTCCGCCACTGCCAAACTGATCTGCTAAAAATTATGCAGGCTCATTGCTCGCTTGAATGTTCGCCCTTATCTTGGGTGACGTCGTCGCCTGGTTGTGAAGATGGATCAGTATTGAGCGTCCCTCCAAATATTCCTAAACCAATCTTGCAAATAAAAATGTAAAGTGAGTAAGATCTAGGTGATTATCAGG
>Ga0206130_10003403_pt1 | contig 20799 bp, 18 predicted proteins | sample Helgoland_Spring_9_FD_148637 | JGI IMG/M metagenome (GOLD analysis project Ga0206130, IMG submission 148637) | Pelagic subsurface seawater microbial communities from Kabeltonne, Helgoland, North Sea - Helgoland_Spring_Bloom_20160512_1 | ecosystem: Environmental > Aquatic > Marine > Epipelagic ... | reverse complement strand
TGTGCCACCTCGCGGGCCTTGTCGGCTGCTTCTCGTGCTTTGGCGGCGAGACCGCCGCTGTCGGCCTGCTCGCGGGCCTTGGCCTTCGCAGTGTTCGCTGCTTCGCGAGCGGCCTCCATTTTTTCCTCGCGGCTTCCCTTAAGGATCTTTGACCCGGTGTCCTTGATGAAATCGAACACACCCATGCGGCATGCCTCCTATGTCAGGTGATGGTGCCAACAGTAGGGGCGGTAACAGTCGCATTTGGATGATGGGGCAGCAGTTCGGGTCTTTCGGGTGGGCACCCATCGAGTCGTTAGAGCCGCTATCGCCGGGGCGTACCCCAGAGCGAAAATGGCTGTGGACTGTTTGTCCTATGTTTTGCGACAATTTTCTCCGGATCGAGTGTTTCTAGGCCTTGTGGTCAAAAAGCTTGGGCAGATTCCTTACGTATGACCAGGCCTTGCCGATGGAGGCTAGTACCCTATTTCGCCGTCGCCTGTCTGCCCGCGGTTCGGCTCGCCAAAACACGAAAGTGAGTAGGCATGAAACGTTTCTTTAGCCTGTTCTGCGTCGCCCTCTTATCAGTTGCTCTGCCGGTGGTGTCTGCTGACGACGCTGGAGCGCAAGGTCAGATCTATGTGACCGATGCAGCGAGCGCTGCCGCTTCCGACGTCATCAATGGGCGGGTTGTGTCAACGATCAGTGTTGAGGTTGACGGTGAGATGCATCGGGCGACTGAGATCGAGATTTCGAGCGCTCCCAAAGGCAGGCTCAGTGGTTCTGTGCTCGTCGAGACGCCGGGCGGCGAACGTGCTGACGGCACCGTGATGTTTGTGTCGCATACACCTGAGTTGATTCCCAACGAACTGGTGCAGCTCGCGCTGATGCCGGCTGAACACCACACCAGCGCGGTGCTGCCCGTCGCGACGAGCCGTGACCTCCCCGTGTACTCGGTAGCGGGCGGTTCCGATGGCGCATGGGGGCTGTTGCCCGATGGCGTCGGTAGGGCTAACGCCGTTGGGGACTACTCCCTTACCGGTTCATCGTGGCCGGACTTCGCTCCACCTGTGCCGTTCAACGTGAACTATCGAAACTCGGGGATTAGTGAGAGCGCTACCATTGAAGCGGTCAAGCAAGGGTTCCAGATCTGGGAAGACGACCCCGGATCAACGGTGGAATTCAGCTACAGCGGTGAGACAACCAAGGTCGGGGTCAACCTTGAGGATAACGTCAACACGGTGTCATGGGTGACGCCTCCTGCCGGGACTGGGTGGCTAGCCCAGGCCAACTGGATGGCAACCACTAATGGTGAAATCCTCGGATTCGATATCCGAGTCAGCCGCAACTACAACTGGTCGAATGGCGCAGCAAGCGGCCGCTACGACATAGCGACAGTTGTTGCACACGAGGTCGGCCACGGAATCGGTCTCGGTCACGGGCCGTCATCATCGGATCTCATGCATGCGCTCATTCAGCAGGGGAGCGCGAAGGGCTTGGGTGCCGGCGACCGCTCGGGTGCAGCGTTTCTGTATCCAAGCCGTGATCCGATCTGCAATGGCGTATTGGCTACGGTTGATCTGTCCGCTGGCGGAGTGCCAACTGAAGGGCGCGACGTGATTATGGGCACGAGCGACGATGATGTGATCGATGGTCTGGGCGGTGACGACTTGATCTGTGGTGGAGGAGGTTCCGATCGGATCGTTGGAGGCGGCGGCAACGATGTCATCGAAGGTGGCGATGGCGATGACAAGCTCTTCGGGGGCCCAGGTAACGACGTAATCCGCGGCGGGACTGGCAACGACACTATTCATGGCAACCTTGGCCCGGATCTGCTCTACGGAGACGCGGGCAACGACAAAATCTTTGGTTATGCCGACGCAGACACGATCTACGGCGGTACCGGCAACGACTATTTGCATGGCAATAGAGGTGCCGATCGCATCTTTGGCGGCCCGGGCCATGATCGACTCTGGGGCTACGCTCACAATGATATACTCGCGGGCGAGGACGGAAACGACCTGATCGTAGGCAACTATGGTGACGACCATCTGGAGGGCGGTGACGGCGATGACCTTCTCAAGGGAGTCGGCGGAAACGATGTGCTCCTCGGCGGGCCAGCGAACGATGAGCTAATTGGCAACGACGGCGATGATACGCTTGATGGCGGCGATGGCAATGATACGCTTGACGGCGGTGTGGATTTTGATTCATGCGACGGCGGCACAGGCTCGGACAGCACGTCGCGGTGCGAGACTGTAACGTGATCCTGAGCTAGCCACAAGACCGCGTTTCGTGACCTGACACCGCAGCTCTGAAGCGTTCGTGCGCTGGTAGCGCGTCGATGGTTACTTCGACGAACACTAAACTGACGGTCCTCGATACTGAAACAAGCCATCTCTATGAACAGCGTTCAGCCGCTAACTACTGACGATCAAACCTCAAGTCGGCGTAGGTTCCTAAAGCGAGGCGCTGCAGTCGTGACGGCCACCGCGGCTGCAATTGCGGTGCCGACGGTGCTGAGGTCCATGGCCTCAGATGATCAGACTGCACCGACGGACATCGGTGTGATTCGATCGGCTGCCGTCGAGCAAGACATAAGCAGCCCGATCGTTGTGATCGTCATTGACGATTGGATGAACTATCGGGCCCTTGATCGGTACTTCCGAGGTTGGCCTCGGAACTCATCATTGGATCCATGGACTCGTAGCTACGCAAGAGACAACCTCTGGTTCATGAATGCGCACTGTGCCTCCACGTCGTGCGGCTCGTCACGCCCGCCCATGTTGTGGGGCATTTCGCCGCATGAGTCAGGTATCTACAACAATCAGCATGCGGACGAGTGGATTACCTCACCGGCATACGCCGGCAGACGTTCAGCCATCGGCCAGCTCAAGGATGCTGGATGGGATACCCGTGGGTTTGGAAAGATCTTTCACTCAAACTTTGTCGATAAGCACGACCCAAACTGCTGGACTGAGTACACGCCGCACGTTTGGAAGAACAGCGAACAGGCTGAAGTCGGAGGCGTGTACTCGAACTATCGCTCGAATTCGCTTCTTAGTTTTGGCTATCTGAACGCAGGGCCCGAACTCATGCCCGACCACGAGGTTGTCAACGCTGCGATCCGATTCATCGACGGCATGGGTGAAGGCGCCGCAGCGTTTGTCGGCATCAAGAAGCCCCACGTCCCTCTTCGGGTCCCCAAACGCTTCTTCGATGCAATCGATCCATCCGAGATCGTTCTTCCGGAATGGGACAGCATCGAGATCTCAAGGGAGGCCCGCGACTTCCTACAGGCAGCCCAGCATGCAGATATGAGAGGCATTCGTGATGCTGGAGAGTGGCGACTTCTCGTCCACTCATATCTTGCGGCGGTCAAATACGCGGACTACGAGTTTGGGCGCGTGATCCGTTCAGTACCCAGCAACGCTCGAGTGATTTTGACGTCTGATCATGGTTTCGCTCTTGGCGAGCGAGGCGCTCTTACAAAGAAGACGGTTTGGGACCAGTCAACGGCCATCCCACTGGTGATTGGTGGCACCGGCGCACGTGGCAAGGTCCGTACGGCGGTATCACTGCTTGATATTCCATCGACAATCCAGGGCTTCGCTGGTCTGCCGGTACAGAACGAGAGCCTCGTTGCGATCGCATCGCGTCCGACAGATGAATCTCGCGCGGTCGTGACTACATACCAAACCCCAAAATGGGCCGGGTCACGAATTGCATCCAGCGTGAGGCGCGGCGACTATCAGCTGATCGTCTACCAAGATGGCACCGAAGAGTTGTACGACGTGAAAGATGACCCGCAAGAGCTCGTAAATCTGGCGGCCGACTTCGAGACCCAGAGTCTGAAAGAAGCCTTGTACCAGTCGCTTCCGGCTTCGTACGCCTCGTAGGCGACCGCCGCAGAGCTAGACCTGCATCCATTTCACGTGTCTCGCTCAAGAGCCTCTGGACGACGTGTCTCGCAACACTGCAGAACCTCCCTTAGCGTGGTGCCGATGCACGAGGTCCCGCGGCTTCTTCCCGACCGAGCAGGCATCAATGAAGTGCTGTATCTGACAGTGATCGAACGGCGCAAAGAACCTGACCAACCCGACAGGCCGGAATACGGCTGGAAAACCAATACTCAATACCTGACAATGCACCACCGCAACTGAGTCGCCCCAACAAACTACGGCAATGGCTAGCCCGGTCGGTTGGATGGTGGCTCCGGCAACGACGCCCTTCACGGTGGTATCGATTTTGACGTCTGCAAGGGATCGAGCGATAGCGATTCAATCACTCGCGGTGAGTCGCTCTTCATCGTGCCCAAAAACTGGCCTGCCGTGGTGGCAGACCGGATCAGAGGCCACTGGCCGTAGACTGCCTGACAAACTACGCGGCCGGTGTATCGCCGGTGCCCAGCTCGAGACCCGCCTGATGACACTCCGTCCAAACGACCTACACCGGCCAGGATCTGCTGTTCCGCTCGTTCCTTATCTGAAGAGCATGTGGTCGTTCCGGCGATATGCGGTAGCGCTCGCAAAGGCTCGGGTGGAATCCACGAACGCAGAGACCGCCCTTGGACGAGTGTGGTTGCTGGGCGAACCGCTGCTCTTTATCGCCGTATACGGAACAATATTCGGGCTGATCCTCGACGCCGATCGCGGCGTGGAGAACTTCATCGGTTTTCTCGCCGCAGGACAGATCCTGTATCGGCACAACTCGCAGTCACTGCAGCAGGCTGCAAGTTCAATCCGAACGTTCGAGGCCCAGATTCAGACGATGCCGGTGCCTCGCATACTTTTTCCGATCACCTCGGTGCTCTCGACCTTCTTCAATCAAGTCCCTGCCTTCGGCGTCATGCTCGTTCTACTCGTAGCGACCGGTGAGCGGCCGTCGCTCGCATGGCTGTTCATTGTGCCAATCATTGGCGGACAGTTCCTGCTGAATCTGGGTTTGGGTGCCATTTTGGCGCGAGCGGTTGCGCATCTTCCCGACTTCGCAAACATCCTGACACATGTGTTTCGGGCGCTCCTATACGCGTCGGGCGTGGTCTTCCCGATTCGGGCCTTTGTCGAAGAACGCGAGAATGGTGAGCTTTTCCTTTCTCTTCTGACCATTTTCAACCCGATCTACGCATACCTCGAACTCGGTCGATGGGCCCTGATGGATATCTCTCCAGGGTCTGCGGGGCTGGTTATTCTCTCGGCATCGTGCTGGTCGATTGGTTCACTCATCGTTGGTGTCCTGTGGCTGCGTCGGGTTGAGCTCCGCTTCGGATTCGGACAGATACGGAATGCCCCGTGAGTGACATCATGGTCAGCGTACGTGACCTCCACATCCGGTATTCGGTTCGGGGGAGGGCGAAGGGTCAACGATGGTCACGACGTATGACGAAGATCGAGGCCCTGACGGGCGTGACATTCGACCTATACCGTGGTGAATGTGTTGGGTTCGTTGGAGGTAATGGCGCGGGAAAATCGACCTTGCTTCGGACAATAGCGGGCATATGTGCGCCTACTGAAGGTGACGTACTTGTCCGAGACCAACCGTGGCTGTTGGGAGTGCAGGCAAGTCTGTTGCCCCGGCTCACGGGACACCAGAACATCGTGATTGGATTGTTGTCGCTCGGCCTGACGGACGAGGAGGTCGCTCGATTCGCTCCCGACGTCGCCAACTTCTCCAATCTTGGTGCCGCGTTGGACCGCCCATTTAAGACGTTCTCTAGCGGCATGCGCGCCCGACTCAAATTCTCGATTGCGACTGTGAAACGGCCCTCAATCCTGTTGCTTGATGAAGCACTCGCCGTGGGTGACCTCAACTTCAAACGACGCAGTATTCGGCGTTTGAACACGCTTCGCGACAATGCCACAACCATTATTGTGGTATCGCATAACACACAAGAGATTCGCCGCATCTGCGATCGCACGATTTGGCTCGATGGCGGCAAGCTAGTGCGTGACGGTTCGACCAACGATGTGATCGACGCGTACGAAGCTGCGCAGAACGCTGTCTCTGCTCTCGAGCAAACCCAAGACGATGCATCCGCTGGCTGAGAAATACGATCATCTCTTCGAGAAGCGTCGAGGTTTCGTATTTCTCGTGAGCCACATGAGATCGTATTCCAGCCTGCTTGGGCATCTGCTTGCGGAGACGCATGCCGTCGATGGATACAGCGAACTGCATCAGACCTATGAGTCCGACCTCGATCTGCTGCGGATGGCCATCGACGTGCAAGCGACGCATAGCGAGGAAATCCAGGGCAGCTACCTGTTCGATAAGTTACTCCATCGCGCCTATACGGTCGCAACACAACTCGCCATGAGAGACGATGTCAGGGTTGTGTTTTCGATCCGGACACCGCTGCCGACTCTGGCGAGCCTGGTTGCGCTCGGTGAACGCGACCCGACAGTGCGATGGGCGGCTGATCCGGAGCGTGCGCTGCTGCATTACGCTCGTCGGGTGAACGACATTTGCACGCTTGCCGAGCAAGTGCCATCAGCTGCATTTTTGATCGCTGACAACATCGTGTCCATGCCACGTCCGACACTTGATGCACTGGGTGAGTTCCTCGGTCTGGACGAACAGATCCCGGAGCGTTACGGCTTGCGTCCTCGGACTGGGCACAAGAAGTCGGGCGATTCGTCACCGGCGATATTGTCCGGCACGATCAGCCCCGACCAACCTCCGATTCTCGATCTCCCATCGCACGTCTGCGATGCTGGCATCGCAGCGTTCGCCGAGGCACCCAACAGCGAGTCGATTCGCAGGCTTCATGCGATAAGCGAACACGGACGCTACGTCTGAACACCCTCATCTCCATCGACAGCTGAGGTGGCTGCTGTTGCGATCTCGTTGTAGCAGTCTTCCGGGTCGTCGGTGCGCACGGGCAAGGATGTGTTGTAGAGGTCGGCACGCTCGAACCCGGTGAGTTTCTTTGGTTCGCCACCCACCACTTTTGGATAGCCGAATAGGCGAAAGTCTGGTCCGAAGTGCCGGTCGACAATGGCTTTCGTTTCGTCGTCGTAGAAGTCTTCGAGCGGCGCCTCCCGCTTGGGGCCAGCACCGAATTTGGGCATCGCATCGAGGGGTGGGACATGTGGGGGTCTTAGGTGTGCAGTCAATGACTCAAGGTCATCGGTCATGGTCTCGACAGCACCAATGAAGTCGACGGTGCCCGCATGGCGTCGGCCGCGACGCAAATACCAGGATTGACGCAGCCAGTGGATATCGACGGTTTCCCACGGTGCTCGAGGGTCGGGCTGATCGGGATCCAACAGTTGGAACTCTTCCCAGCGCTCGTATTGGTATTCGACGAACCGTATGAAGCTCCTGAAGTTGTCGACCTGGCTCCTGTCGCCAGCGAGCTGCACCTGCCAATCTGATGTCAACCGATCCCGGATGTCTTGGCGGTAGCCCTGCTCTAGGTCAAGAACCTTGTCAAGGAAGCCCGAGACGAGGCGGGCATAGGGGTCACGTACGAAGCTGAATGTGAACAGGTCCTCGTTGGCCTCGTCTAGGTGGGTGCGAACCATCTGGGGGTTCAGCCCAGCCTTGTGTAATCCGTAGCGAAGCCGATGAATATCGTCGTGGTAGTAGTAGCCGTGGTCGACGTAGAACAAGTACTGCCCTGCAGTGGTGCACGCTGACTTCGGAACCACCACATAGGCCCACGGCTGGAACTTGGGCATCCACAAACCTTGTGGCAGTGCGGCAGCGGCCGGCTTGGGTGGTGGCTCGATGAGAGCCACCACTGGTTCCGGGTCCGGTTCGCTGCCTGTGGTTCTCTCAAGCCAGTCAAGAGCCTTACGAACTCGCCAAATGCCTCTCATACCCGCTCGAGGACCGCCATTTTGCCGAACTCTTCCACGGCCACCCATTTTCCAGTTGCTACCAACTCCGAGATGAGCTGGAATGGCCCGCCGTCAGTCTGAACAGCATCGTCAAAAGCAACCCGTGCCGACGGTAGTAAGTGGGGTTCCCAGGCCTCGAAGTCTCGCCGCACTCCTTCGTAGGTGTGATCGCCGTCGATAAAGAGCAGTCCGACTGGCCGGTCCCAGATTGGTGCAACTCGCTCGCTCGACAGATTGACCAGCCGGACGGTGTCCCAGCAGCCCGACGCTAACATTGACTCATAGAATGCTTTGCGGTCCTTGGGACCGAAGTTGCCGCCGAATATTCCCTTGAATGGTTCATGCGGTTCAATCGCGTACACCGGAACCCGATGACCTCGTTGTGACCCTCGACCGAGCGCGCTGGTCGACTTCCCTCGGTAGGAGCCAACTTCGACGATGACGCCTTCTTCGACGGCATGAGCGAGCTCGTAAAGCGATGCTACTTGGCGGTGGTCGATCATGCCTGGGAGTTGATGGATACTCGTCATCCACTCGGGTCCAGGTGGAACGGGCTTCACAAGCCGGTCAGGATGGGAGCGTGCTTCGGTCGATTGATGCACGAATGCCTTGGCCCGAACGAGCAATGGCGTGACCGAGCGCATGGCTGCGCTGTTCAGCAGATTGTTTGGCAGTTTGTTAGCGAGTCTCATTAGATCCACGTGAATTTGTTGATGGTGCGGGCGAGTTCAGTTAGTCGCTGGTCTACGGCGGAATGAATAGTTGGCTTGAGATCGCGGAACTCGGACGGGTCGCGAGCGACTTCGATAAACGTATTTGCCGTCCCGAGATGTAGTCGCAAAACCCTATCGCCAACTGTGAGCGTGTGCGTTCCCGCATCGGGCGTGGCGATAGGCACCCAGCCGTCTTCGTATTCACGACTCGTACGCAGTACCTGCAACTCATACTCGCCGAACGCAAGACCGGACAAGTCGATACGCCCGAGATCGTCACTTGTCGGCGCGGTCGATGCCAGCCATTGACGCTCGAACTCTGGTTCGAATAGCCGAACTTGGTGATTGGAATCTGCAAGGGACTGTTTGAGGCGAACCGACAGGATGTCGCCATCGATTCCGACGATTTCAGCGTTCTGGGGAGCCGACGCTCTGATACTGAGCATCCCATGATGATCGCGGTAAGCACGCACACTGGCGCCCTCCGCACTCTGTGGGTATTTCCACGTGTGTGTTTCTCCAAATCGGAGCCGACCTGAACCGTTCTGCCCCCCATCGGCAACGAGGCGAGCTCCAACCAGCACGCTACCGACAGGTACATCTGTGCCGACCAGATCTTCCGCTGGTACGCGTACTTCGAACCCGGTGTAGCGGTGAAGCTGGGGTCCTTGGCGGGTGAGGTGAAGCCGGGGCCGAATCGTGAGGGGGGTGTCGACCTCGATGCGTTTGCCGGTCTCCCAGATTTCGAACCAGATCGCGAACGTTCCTTCGGTCCGTCCTAATCGGATTTGGTCAAGCGCCGCGAATCCCTTGACGACGATGTCCGCTCCATCCACGGAAACCGACGTAGCTCGTCCAAAAAGCTCTGTGAGCAGATTCTCGGTGCCGTTCAATTCAGCTCGGTCGTCTGCAGAGAAAGCCTGACGAACCTCGTCGGGGCGGAACCGGGCACCACCTTCTCGTCGGAGACCATTTAGGGTGGCTTGGTCACCGGTAGCAATCGCCTTGTACTGTGCTCGCAAATTGGGAGGCAGCTGTGCACGGATCGCGGGGTCCATCGCATCAATGAGCTTGGGTGCTTCTACCCAGAATGCGTCGTGGTACTCCTGTCCACCACGATCAAGGTCGTCAAGCATCCAGATGACGTCGGCGGTGAGCAGCTTGTGGTCTTGGGCCCGCTTGGTGATGGTATTACCAGTTGTTGTCAGGAATTCGTCGAGCTTGAGCATCTGGTCAACTTTGTCGATGAGACCTCGGGGGCTCGCGACCTGTTGTGTTACCGAGGTCTTGCTCTCGCGATCTCGCCATAGGTAGACCGTGTCGGTTAGCACATCGACCGAATTAGCGAGACACATGAGCCTGATCATGGGGTAAAGGTCTTCGTACAACCTTCCCTCGTCAAACAGCTTGATGTGATCTATCCATAACTGCGTCGAGATCAGCTTGTTCCACGCGGTCGAATCCCACACCATCTCTGGGAAGTCCTCGACACAGGTTGCCTCGCGGAATCGCTCGTGAACCCGCTGGTGCAGGAAACTTGGCCAGCGTCCGCTGCTATTGAAGCGATCGACTCCACCAATAACCAAGTCGGACCCTGAGGCTTGCGCTGAGGAATGAAGTACCGCCAGCGCATCGGGCAACAAGATGTCGTCGGAATCGACGAAGAGGATGTAGTCGCCCGTTATATGGGGAATAGCTCCGTTGCGGCCACCTGCAGGACCTGGGCCACGGTTCGCTTGGTGGATGTAGCGGAATCTGGCGTCAGATTCCGCGAAGCTGGAGGCGATGAGCCCGCTAGCGTCGCTCGAATCGTCGTCGCAGAGAATGCACTCGAAATCAGTGAAGGACTGGCCCGCGATCGACTCGAGGCAGTCTCGAAGATACCGTTCCACGTTGTAGATACAGACGACCACGGAAATCTGGGGCGACACCAGACCATAGTACTCGGTGAATGTCGGGCGGTAGGGCTACCAGCTGTGCCATCAGCGGCCCCAGAAACGAACGATTGCGGGTACTCAACGTTCGCAACGATTGCTCGTGTTGGTGCCTTCGTTACCCCGACAGGTATCGAAATCGACGCCGCCGTCAAGCTGGTCGTCACCTTCGTAACCGAAGAGAACGTCATCGCCCGAGTCACCCGAAAGCCGGTCGTCGCCCCAGTTCCCGTGCAGTCGGTCGTCGCCGCGGCCGCCGCTGAGCAGGTCATCTCCCTCGTATCCGTAGAGTCGATCATCATTTGCCATGCCCGAAGCGCATAGTTGCCCGCGTTGCCATGCAATGTGTCAGCTCCAGCGCCACCAACGAGCACGTCGTCGCCGAAGTTTCCCCACAGTCGCTCTGCACCGGAATCGCCGGAAATGGTGTCGTTGCCTTGGCCGCCAACGACGAGATCATCGCCACCGGATGCACAGACAAGGTCGTCACCAGCTCCAGCGAGGATGACATCCGATTCATCGGTGCCGAGAATGACGTCGCTTTGCGCTGTTGGACGTTCACCAAGCGCCAGGTTGACGGTCACAGGTGCATCATGACAGTAGGGCGCACATTGCAGAACCGGGATCGACCGCCCAGAGGTTCCCAGAACGGCGTCGTTGGGGCTCCTCAACCATGGCTCGATAGCGACGGGGCCGCCGCGATCCGCATCGACCGCCAGCGCTGCACAGCCAGCGGTGATCGCATTCGCAGCGCTGGTCCCACCGTGAACGATCGGCTGGTCGTGGACTGCCAGGCCGGTGGATGGTGCGGCCAGATTCGTTGTGGCAGACGTGTTGGTTGTCGATGCCACGACGTCTCCCTGCACCGATAGACCCGTGACCGCGTATACGTCCGCTAGGCAGGCGGGAAATTGTTGCCCGGCCTGGTCGGCATTGTTGCCGGTTGAGGCGGTCACGAAGATGCCGTTGGCGAGCAGTGCAGCGATGGTGTCGTGAAAGGCGGGCCATAGGTCCCGTTCACATACTCCTGGGAATCTTGCAGAACTTCCCAAACTCATGGACACGATGTCGATCGGGCTCTGGGTATCCAGAATATGGTCAAGAGCAAGCAGGACATCGCGTAGGTCGACCGCGACCCGGTCGGTTATCCGCAGAACATGAAGGCGAGCATCGGGTGCTGTTCCAATCGGGGTGCTGCCTCCGTCACTTGCAATCAGACTGGCCATTTGGGTGCCGTGACCGTCGTTGTCATCGCCCGGTCCGGGTCCTGCCTGCAGGTCTGTCCCATCCGGGCGTGTACCGGTCGAGAACACCTGAAAGCAATGCTGTGAGACAACCGAGGTCTCAATATCTGGATGTGAGGAATCGGCGCCTGAATCGATGAGTGCCACGCTGGCGCTGGCTCCTCGAACACCCCTTGCGCGTGTTTGCCCTGCTTCGATCGATGTTGCTCGCTGCGCGCCTCGCAGCGAGTCCGTTGTTTGCGCCAACGATCCCTGGTGTGGCGGTATCACAATCGATTTCATCAAGGGATGCTGGCTAAGCTGTTCGAGCGCTTGTTCGCTTGTGACTGCGAGCTCAGTGGCAGAGCTCCGAGCGAACAGGGCTGCAACGTCAATGTCAGGGTTGGCGTCCCATCGTGTCGCCCGTTGCAATAAGCGTGGTTGCCGCTTCGTCGATGAGCGTAGCGCCCGGGCGACGATGAGTTTCGGCGACAGCGACACGAAGTAGTGACTCGACACTAGACTGGTCTCCGGCTCGTCTCCGAGTACGGAGAAGCCCAGCGAGACCGCTCACGTCGCCGTCGAGGGCTCGCTTGTGGAAGAGGTCGTCTGCTTTGTTCAACGACCGCCGGTACGTGAATGGCTCGCCGCCCTGGTTCGCGAACACCGAGCGTTGAAAGTGGATACTCGCATCCTCGGGCACTAGTTCGTCGAGGCGGTTCAGAGCAATCCGCCACTCATTGATATCACCGAGAGCGCGGGCAATTTGAAGGTGCGTACGCACCACTTGCTCTGCTGCCGGGAACAGCGCTGAAGCTTGCGAAATCGTCGTAAGTGCTTGGCCGGTTGATCCTTCGCTGAGGTGGTCGTTCGCCCGTTCAACAGCGTTGCTCGCTACAGCGGCGCCGTGCCGTGTCGAGTGTCCGCTGGCTCGGTCGATGGCCGCCCCGATAGCGCCTTGCACAGCGCGAAGCTGGTCGCGGGCGTCATCGGGATGTGCCTTGACCCGCTCACAAACTCGCTCGAGGCCCTCGGAACCGCGTGTTAGGCGAGTTCGGTTTCACAGGCCCGGAAGCCTTGCTCAAAGGTGTCGACTCCGGCACCGCCGGTGCACACATCGGTTCAGATGCCACCGCTCAAGGTGTCATTGCCGTTGTTGCCGAAGACTTCGTCGTCGCCGCTGTTGCCTCGCACATCGTCGCCGAGGGCGGACAACAAGCGTGTCACGTGAACCATTATCTAATTCCTTCAGGAGCAAAAACGTAGGAAGTAGGAGTGTTGCAGATGTTTTTGCAAAGTGACAACTGTTGATGAAGGGGACAGTGATAATGTTCTACAGCGGTGAGGAGCAACATGAGAGCCGTTGAATGGACTACACGTCTCACCCAGAGCATCTTTCCTAAGCTCCATGAGGTCCTTTTCCGCGGGGTTCGGCTGGTACGGCCGCTGCGGCAAGTCACGGCATCACAAGACCCTCTCGTGTCGGTGCTCGTCGTGACCGACCGTCCCGCGCAACTTGACCATGTGGTTGCAAGCTACGACGCACAAACCACGAACAAAGAGCTCGTGTTGGTAACGAATAGCGACCATTTTTCGATCAGTCAGCTTGAGCGGATCACCAGCCGGCCCGACGTGATTCACATAGCGACGGCACCAGAAGTCTCACTTGGTGCGGCACTGAATCTGGCGGTCACCGCTTCATCGGGCGAAGTGCTGGCAAAGTTCGATGACGACGACCATTACAGCGATACGTATCTAGCTGCGGCCGTCGCAGTCATCCAGCGGACACACGCAGGAGTCGTCGGCAAGAAGACCTACTTCGTCTATCTCGAAGAACGCGACGAGACGTTGCTGGTGTACCCCGGAAACGAAGGCAGGCGCGTCGGTCGGGTCGCTGGCGGAACAATCGTTGCCCATCGAGATGTGTTCAAACGAGTGTCGTTTCCGGAGTGCAACCTTGGCGAAGACGTCCTCTTCGTGCGACGCGCAGAGCGAGCGGGCTTCGCTGTACTCAGCGCCGCTCCGACTGGGTTCCTGCAATGTCGCGGTCGAACGGGCCACACCTGGGAGTTCGGTGATGAGCAGCTTGTTGCGGTGGGAACCAGCGTCGGCCGAGGTCGCGATGAGAAGTTGTGGGCCAGGTAACGACTTGTGGGTCGATGACGTCTGTGGCTAGATGATCGGTGGGCGACCAAGCCGCGTCATACGCCACACGGTCTGCCACGAGAGCGGCTTTCGCCGGCCTGGCGACTGGCGCAACCCTGCACTCGTTCCCAACCCAACGCTCTTTACTTCCGGAATACTTCTGCATCGCATGAGCTGAATCAGTGTCCACGCCGCTAGATACGCGCCAGCCAGCACAAGCGGTAGGTGTTTACGAGCTAACCAGACTCGGTTGCGGGCCGAAAACCACAAATACTGATTGTGGCGCGATGGTTTTGTTCGGGGGTGAGACAGGGTGAGGTCAGGCCGGTAGGCGATGTTGGCACCTGTATCTAGCACCCGCCACGCCAGATCTGTCTCCTCGTGAGAATACCAGAAGATGTCGGGGTAGCCACCGACACGGTTGTAGATCGACGTTCTTACAGCATGAGCTGCGCCATGAAAGCTAGTTACGTTGCCGGCGACGAGTTGACCGCGGCCGCGGATACGCGGTTGCCACTCGCTGAGCGAATAGTCGGTTCCTTCGACAACCACCCGAAGAGCGAGCGCCCCTATCTCGTCGTCGGCACGGAAGGCCTGCTGAATCGACTGAAGAAGTTGCGCAGTGAGGTTCTTCGCGTCGTCATCGAGAAACACAAGCAGATCACCAGTGGCGTTGTCTGCACCGATACGCCGGCCCGCAGAAATGCCGACGTTGGCGCTCAGGGGTACGGATCGCCATCCCGGATACGTCGGAGGTTCAAAACCGTTTCCGACGAGAACACCGTCGAATGGTTGGCAAGGCTCCAGTGATTCGATGAGTGCTTCGAGTTCGATCATCCGGTCGCCCATCGTGAGGACGATGACAGAAACAGACGGCAAATTTTCCGGGAAGGTGTCTGCCGTCACCGGTCTCGTGCCAGAAGGAAGACGTCTTCGCGTTCTTGCTGAGGATGCAGTCCGTATTGGCGCTTGAGATGGCGCAACATCTTCGACACCGACTTAGCGCCCGTAACCGGAGGGTGAGTTTCGATAACGACTCGTTGGATCGACTCCAGGTTCATCTCCGGAATCAGGTCGATCTCGCCGCCCTCGATATCCATGACCAACATCGTGAAGTCTTGCTCAGCAAGAACCTGGTTGACGTTGTGCATGGGAACATCGATCGTTGTCGAGTCATCGGACTCGTGCGATGCAGACGATGCCCAAAATGCGGCGTGTACATGAAACTCTGCAGTTCCTTGCTGGGCGCCAAGCATGGCATTTCGAAAGTCGAAGTCAACGTTGTTGAGCCGCTTGGTGTGCTCCGCCACCGCAACAAGGCCAGGATTCGCCTCGTAGACAACCGCCTGGACGTCGGGTGCCTGAAGACAGGCAAAGGCCGCCATGAATCCAAGGCCTCCACCGACCTCAAGGATGCGTTCGCCGGGTTGAATACATGAAGCCAACAGGTCGGCCTCGATCTCTTCGTAGCCGCCTCGGGACATCCGCTGATGCATCCACGGAGAGATCACGGCGTGATTGAGGCAAAGCCGGACATCTCGGTGGATCAGATAACCCTGTTCGTGCAGTGCGCGGGTTCCCCAGTTGGGGATTGGCGCAGGGTCGATGGCAATGATGAGGTCATCAAGCAGCGCTCGGCGTTCGTCGTGACGGTCAAGCTGGCCGAGGCAGCGAGCGACCCATATCGAGAAGTCGAGCCGGTTCGGCCACAGGCTGTGGCCGTGCAAGAACGTTTCGTATGAGCTCGCGAAGCGGCCGGCTTCAAAGTCCGCTTTGCCTGCGTTGCGAACCGACTCGGGTGTCTCGCTTGTTATAGGCGTCATGCTCGTGGGTCAACGAAGAAGGAAGGTGGGGGTGTGTTTTGCTCAAAGCAGCGAAGCAATACATCAGAGGCTTCGAGGGCTTCTCGAATGGTGACGTCCATATCTAGGTAACGATACGTTCCGAGTCGGCCAACAAAGGACACCTTCGACGCAAGCTCGGCCTCGTCGAGGTACTGCTCAAGTAGCGCCTTGTCCGTTACAAGGCGAATTGGGTAATACGGAATGTCGCCTGGTTCGTGGGCCCGACTGAATTCGCGGAAACAAACGGTCTGTTCGTGGGCCTCTGACGGAGCAAAGTGTTTGTGCTCGGTAATTCGGGTGAAGGGCACCTCGACGTCGCCGTAGTTCATAACTGGGGTCCCTTGTACATCGCCGTCGGTCACGAACTCTTCGAAGTCGAGGGTCCGATAACCCAAGCGGCCAAACCGGTACGCAAACCATGCATCCAGAGGGCCACTCCAGATGATGTGATCGAAACCGTCGGCGCTTTGAGGCTCAAGCGCGGTCGTCAGGCGAACCTCGATCCCCGGATGGTCGAGCAGAGCTTCGATGATCGGGGTGTAACCCTCGACCGGGATGGCCTGATGAGGATGATTGAAATAAGAATCGTTGTAGTTGAAGCGCAAGGGAAGCCGCTTCAGGATGGATGCAGGTAACTCGGTTGGATCACAACCCCACTGTTTCCGCGTGTATCCCTCGAAGAAGAGTTGATAGAGCCTCGGTCCAATCATCGCAAGGGCTTGTTCTTCGAAGTTGGCCGGATCGGTGATTGATGAATCGGCGAGCTCGGAGCGAACAAAGTGTTCAGCCTCGGCGGGGGACATGGTGGTGCCAAAGACCTGATTGATCGTGTGCAGATTCACCGGCATGCTGAATACGGCATCGTTGACCGTGGTCTTTACCTTGTGGTCATAACGTCGCATGTCACCGAAACGGTTGATGTACTCCCAGACCCGTTCGTTGTCGGTATGGAAGATGTGTGGTCCGTATCGATGGACCAACACATCGGTTTCATGGCGTTCGGTGAAGCAGTTGCCACCAATGTGCGGGCGAGTGTCGAAGACCGTGACCGAATGCCCGGCCTCGGCCAACTCGCGAGCAATCACTGCACCGGAGAAACCCGCTCCAGCAATCCCGATCAGCCGGCTCATGGCTGATAGGGCGAGATCATCGTAGAAAGGAGCCGATGACGTGGATGCATCCAACGACGCTACCGCAGTTCTGCACCCTACGATTGGCAATCGTGAGCGGACAGGTTTCGGTGGTAATCCCAGCTCGAAACGACGCGGCAGGTCTTCCGCAGGCGGTCCGGACATCACGAGATCAGGCCGGCGGCCATGTTGCTGAAGTGTTTATTTGTGTTGGCCCCAGCACCGACAACACTCATGAGGTCGCACAGCGGTTAGCTGCGGACTTTGACTCCGTGCACGTCATTGCAAATCCTGATGGCGGCATCAGTGCTGGGTTAAACGCCGGACTCGAGGCAGCGACGACTCCGGTCCTCGTTCGTGTCGATGCCCGATGTAGCTTGCCGCCTGACTACGTTGCCCATGCGCTGGAGACGATGGCGACCACGGGCGCTGCAAACGTCGGTGCTGTTCAGGTGCCGGTCGGTACGGCACCGATGCAGATATCGATCGCTCGGGCAATGAAACACGTTGCCGGCTCTGGGGCAGCGGCGTATCGACGGGGTGCTGAGCAGAGCGAGGTCGACACTGCCTTCCTGGGTGTGTACGACGTGGATGTGTTGCGTTCGCTCACTGGTTGGGACGTCACCTTCGCACGCAACGAAGATGCCGAACTCAACCAGCGGCTACGAGCGGCTGGCCATCGCGTTGTCCTCGACCCGCGATTGCGTGTCGATTACGAACCAAGGACGACGCTTCGCGGGCTCGCCCGCCAGTACTTCGACTACGGCTGGTGGCGTCGGCGAATGATTGCCAAACATCGAGTGTGGCGGGTGCGCCAGTTAGTGGCTCCGATCATCGTGTTCGGGCTGAGCTTCAGCTGTGTGCTCGCTGCAGCGGTCACGCCATGGTTTCTTGTCGTACCAGCCGCATATGTGACCATGCTCGGTGGTTTTGGCGTCGTGCTTGGTGAGGAACCTACATTCGGTGATCGGCTACGGGTGCCTTTCGCCCTCGCAACGATGCATTGCAGTTGGGGAACGGGGTTCCTGGTTAGCGCGATCCGAGGTATTCGGCGGCCAAAACGGCTTCCACCAGGCTGACACTCTGCCCGGTGGCGCTGGTTTTACTCTCGGCCGACAGCCGGGAGATAGGAGCGAAGTTCGTTCGTCAGTGTGCGAGCCCGGGAACTTGAGGTGCTCTCCAGCATCAGGGCGGCTTCGCCGAAGAGCCCAGACTCGATACGAAGCGCCTGTGACGAAGGGCCCCGATCGATGCGCAAGCTAGCGGCGACCCCGAATGGTGTGGCGATCGCAGGGTTAGCCGGGGACAACAATGAGATCCACGTCGGTTCCGTCGACAACAGCGCCAATGCGTTGGAAGGTAGCTCAAGACAGAAGCGGCCATTGCCTGTTGTCGTTACGGGTATATCGACGCGCTCGTCTGGCCGAGTTGGTGTGAGCGCGGCAGCAAAGTGGTCGGCAGCATCTGCATGAGATCGGTGGGTGCCGCTGATCAACAGGCTGTCGCCAAGGACCCGTGCACTCTCAATGGTTGGTGTCGGGGTACCCACGGCTAGCCGAACCCGGCCGTCGTCCACAAAGACCGTAAGAGGGCCGACAGACGCGGTAGCCGTCGGGAAAACACGTCTCCTTACAGCATCAGCGATCGATCGAGTGATCTCGGTTGAGACACCGGCGTGGTCAACGATTTCGATGTAGTACTGCTCGATGTCCTGGTCGTCAAAGCTCACCGGAACAACGTCGGACACGTTGATGCGAAAGCTGGCAATGTTCCGCAACGACCTCTGGGCGGGGAGCGTCGCAAGGTGTTCCGGCGGGAACGGAGCCCACGGCGGCGACGCTGAGACTCGTAGTTTCGCTCGGCGGAGGTCCATTGTTCGCGAGCTCACCGAGAACGTCACACCATCAACGTCTTGTTTCTGACGGCGCAAGGTGATGTGGTGGAAGCCGCTGGCAAGTGCCTGTTCAGGAGTGCGGCGATCCTGAAGTAGAGACACCCGTCGTTGCACAACCTGTCGTGTTGAGCGGTTGTGGGGTTGGTCGAGGATCGCCTGATGACAACGTCTGACGGCAGGCAACGTCGCAGCGACCAGCGCAGGGTCGACTTGTTGCAGTGCGACTCGAATAGCGGAATGTAGCTGTGCCCGGCCTTCGCGTGGGATCGCCATGAGTTTTCGCGTCATCCACAACAGGTCTTGGGTGATCGACTTCCAATCGAACCATTGGAGCAGTTCGTCCTTGTTGGACCGGATGACTTTGCTTCGGGCAACGGCCAGCTGGTCTAGCTGCGCGAGATCGCCACGGATATTTGTTTGGGCGTTGGTGATCGACCCGGCGCCGCGCACTCGCCACAGGTAGTGACGCTCGGTCAATACGGCGATCGCTTGTGCTTCGAGGATCGCTGCAGTCATCGGAGCGATGTCTTCGTAGAGCTGCTGCTCAGGCCATCGGCCAACCACTTCATCGAAGAACTCGCGACGGAACACCTTGTTCCATGGCGTTGAGTCAAACATGAGCCAAGGCGATGCCCCTGCCGTCGTCGACTGCTCCGCTCTTGGGTGGCTGACATCGTGCAGATGTGATGGACGAACGATGCCGCCGAGCAACCGGCCCGCCGAAGTAGTCGCCATGTCGAGATCGGGTTCTCGATCGAACGCCTGAACCAGTTGCTCGAGAGCCAGCGGGTCCAACGCGTCGTCGCTATCCATGAACATAAGTCGATTACTACGCGTGTGCTGAAGTCCACCGTTGCGCCCGCCACCGGGGCCAGGTCCACGGTTTTCTTGGTCAATGACGGTGAAACGGTCATCTCCTGCAGTGGTCTGGCGTGCGAGATCGGCTGAATCGTCGGTTGATCCATCGTTAACGATGACGACGTCGAAGTCCGCGAACGTTTGTGCTTGCAGCGACTTAATACACGGCTCGATGTAATCAGCAACATCGAACGTCGGGATAATGATGGATATTGATGAGCTCATCCGTGGGCAGCCTGCGCAGCCGCTCCGGAGAATCCTGCACCTGCAATACCGATCGTTGCCATGTGTTGAGCGTAACCACAGTGCTTGGTCCCCGCCAGGTAGTGTCGCCAGTCGTGGAAAACGATCATGAACTTGCCTCGCGTCTAGCCGCTCTTGCGGGCGACCTGCTTATTGCCGTCCGGGCCGAGCTGTCCGAAGCCGAAGTAGATGTCCGCAAAGACGAAGGGGATCGCCGCAGCCACAACATGCTCATGCATGAGCTGCAGGCAGCGCGCCCCAACGATGCGATCTTGTCCGAAGAAGGCAAGGACAATGCCGTCCGGTTGAGTGCAGACCGTGTCTGGATCATCGACCCGCTCGATGGCACCCGTGAGTTCGGCGAGATCCCTCGCACCGACTGGGCCGTGCACGTTGCGCTCGTCGAGAACGGCCGCCCCACAGCTGGCGCCGTTGGGTTGCCCGCGCTCCAAACAACCCTGCAAACCGGCGGTGACCTGGCCATGCCGGAACCATGGGGTGGAGCTCCGCGGGTCATCGCCAGTCGCAGTCGCCCTGGACCGGCCGCAGAAGCCGTGGCCGAAGCGCTGAACGGCGAGATGATCTTCATGGGTTCTGCCGGGGCAAAAGCTATGGCCGTCGTCTGCGGCGAGGCCGATATCTACGCCCATACCGGTGGTCAATATGAGTGGGATTCGTGTGCGCCGGTAGCCGTCGCACTCGCAGCGGGGCTTCACGCCAGCCGCATCGACGGATCACCACTCGTGTACAACAACGAGAACCCGTACATGCCTGACCTGTTGATCTGTCGGCCCGAGTTCGCCCAGGCATCGATTTCTGCGGTTAAGGCTGCGGGCGTCTGACGCGCCGGGCTCTACGATTGCGGTCGTGGATAACGCCCCATCACTGCGAGTTGCACTGTGTCAGATCGACACCATTGTTGGTGCCCTCGATCACAACACCGACCTCGCGATCGCTGCACTGCGCGAAGCCGAAGCGGCCGGCTGCGACGTTGC
>Ga0206130_10003402_pt1 | contig 20801 bp, 14 predicted proteins | sample Helgoland_Spring_9_FD_148637 | JGI IMG/M metagenome (GOLD analysis project Ga0206130, IMG submission 148637) | Pelagic subsurface seawater microbial communities from Kabeltonne, Helgoland, North Sea - Helgoland_Spring_Bloom_20160512_1 | ecosystem: Environmental > Aquatic > Marine > Epipelagic ... | reverse complement strand
TCCGTATAGATGATGATAAATTTGTAGGTAGTACAGCACCTATAGATGAAAATAGCGAAGAAATTCCAGCACCTGGAGAACCATTGGATTGGAATTCATTACGACAGTTTATATTGAGTTAGAGAATTTGGGATTTGCTTTTGAATTCAGCCTTAAATCTTCTATTCTGGAGGATAGTTTAGTTTGGGGCTTCGCCGCATCAACCACATCACTAAGACTAAATCCCGCATTTTGTAATTGTGAGGCATTAAATCCCGCAATTTTTAAATCTAACATATTAAATCCCGCAGCTTTTAATTCTTCAATACTAAATCTCACTAATCTTAAATTTCTGGCATTAAATCCCGCTTCTTTTAAATCTGTGGCATTAAATCTCGCTGTTTTTAATTCTATGACCCTAAATCCCGCTGTTTTTAATTCTTTGGCCCTAAATCCCGCACTTTTTAATTGTGAGGCCTTAAATCCCGCACTTTTTAATTGTGAGGCAGTAAAATGCGCTGTTTTTAATTCTGAGAGTTTAAAATGCGCTTGTGTTAATTCTTTGGCAGTAAATTCCGCTTCTTTTAATTGTGTGGCAGTAAATTCCGCTTCTTTTAAATCTGTGGCACTAAATCCCGCACTTTTTAATTGTTCGGCAGTAAAATGCACTGTTTTTAATTCTGAGAGTTTAAAAAGCGCTTGTGTTAATTCTTTGGCAGTAAATTCCGCTTCTTTTAATTGTGTGGCAGTAAATCCCGCTTCTTTTAAATCTGTGGCACTAAATCCCGCTTCTTTTAAATCTGTGGCACTAAATCCCGCTTCTTTTAATTGTGTGGCATTAACTTGCATTTCTTTTAACTTTAACTTTTCTTTTAACTCTTTGGCAGTAAAATCCCATTCATTCGCTTCTTTCATTTTTTTACCTAATTCTGCGTTCACTTCTTCAAATGCTATTCTAATGACACGATTATGTCTTTTGATTGTACTATAAGGTCCTTCAATAGTATGAAGAGTTCCAATAGATTCAATTTTTGAATATACTGTTACCATATATTGTTTCATTTCTGTACTTTTTACCAAGTTTCTTAAAACTTTTTCTGATTGCTTTTTGATTTCTTCTTTTAGCTTTTGCTTTAAATGTGTGTCTGGTGCGACTGTTGTCTCATCAGCTGTATTAATTCCCATTAGTTTAAATCCCTTAGAATATCCATCCGCTACAATTGCACATAGAAAATGCAGAAGTCGTAAATTATGTCTACCAACGGTTGGATTTAATGATTTTAGATTTCTATGTTTTACTGTATCAATAATTTTTTTACGAATAGTATTATCATTTCCAGAGTTTTCTAGTATCTTTAATATACCATTTACAGCGTATGTACGCAAGATCAATAAGTGTATATCAGTGAACTTCTCACTACCACCTCCTGACATCATACCTAGGGATTTGGTTGGATTAAAATTGATTATTGTGCCCATTTTTAATATCTTTGCTAATCTCATAATTTTATCATTCTTTGAAATTATTCCTATAAACTGATATAATAATCTGGATTCGAATCTCCTTTGTAAAGATTTATTTCCTTTTCCTAGATATGGCGTGATTCGTTCTTTTGCTTTTTCAGTAATAAACTGTTTCAAGAATACTTTATTAAATTCAGATTTACAATTAGCTCTAAATGTATCATCTCGTAAGTCTAACTGCTCGTTATAACCGATTTCAGTACTGATAGTTTGTACGGTTTTTATTACAGTTTCTTGTTTGTTAAATTCATTACTAATATAGTTATTCTTCGTTATTTTTTCATAGTAATAAACAAGCATATTTTTAGCATATGTTTTTTTTGTTTTATCAACTGTATCATCTAAATCTTTCAAAATATATAAGCACATTTTAACTAACTTTGACTGTTTTTCGTGTGACCTTATTTCTTTTCCAACAATCTGGTCATACACTTCTTTTGTATGACATAAAAACCCAGCAACAATTTTTAGAATGGCTTTTTTCATTTCTTTATTTGTCTCTCCTGTAAATAAATCGTGCAATACTTGAATCATTGGATTTTGTTCATTATGAATCAATATATCTTTGGAATCAAGTAATGAGTTTGTAACAATACTTTCCAACATATTTGCCATTTTCAGTCGTACTTTTTCAGTTTTTGTTTCGTCCGATAATATATTCATTATTACACGACTCTTTTGTAAAATCTCAAAGTCTTGTAAATCGCCCAAGCTAATCATTTCATCCCGTCTTTCCTGTATATGTTCCATAATAACGTCTTTCGCTTTCTTTTGAAGTAAATCGATAAACGCCTTCTTTTTCTTTTCGATCTCTTCTTCTCCTTTTTTCCAGTCCAATTTATCCTGTACAATCAATATTTGCTGCATTGTACGCATATGTTGTTCTCCACTGTACAAGTAATAATAGATGATAAAAGGAACAACTGTGTCGACTTCGAATTGGTTTACAGTGTCATCCTTCACTCCCTCAAACCATTCAACGATTTGGTTTTTAGGATTAGTCATACTAGGAATATCACCAGGTTTTAGTTTTGATAAGAAACCCTTCTTGAAATCTTGTAGTTTTTTTTTTACTGTACCAAAATCTTTGATTGATTGTTCTTTTCTCGATTTATTTTCAATGATACCTGTCAAGTCGTCTTTGGTGGGGTCATAATTATTGAGGTCGAATTTCTGGTTACGGATAGAGTTTTCATTGAAATATTTGATTTTACTTATCTTTTTTTCATACTGTAAAACTGATTCATAACAACTATCAATAGTAGGTCCTGTTTTTGGGTTTGCACCTCCTTTTGTGGATGTGGACAGGTTTTTCAGAAATGCCTTTTTTGTAGGGGAGGGCCCGATGTAAGTGAGTATAATAGGTTTCTTCTTTCTTCTACGAGAAACAGAGGCGACTAACCAAGGGGTACCCGAAAGGGACTTTTTTGCATTGTTTATTTTTATAATCGAGACAATATCTCTCTCGGTGGACAGTACATCTGATAATTCAATGTTTTTTACTTTCTTTGTTTGCACCATTTTTTTTACAGTTAACAATCGTAATCGTAGTGAATACAATTCAAGATTCTCGGACAATTTCTGTAAATATTCAAGTGAGTTTTTCAATGAGTCTTTTGGTTCAACTTTGCCTGAATTTTTTTTCTCATTTATCTTTTTTCGTAGTATTTGCTTTGCTTTGTTTATTATTGTACTTTTTAAATCATGACTTCCATCGTTACCACGTTCTTTATTCTTTGACTGTACATAACCTGTCATATAACCTTGTAATCTACGGAATTCTTTGCTTATCATATTACGGTGTATATTGACTTCCATCATAATATCTAGAAATTCCATATCGTCTTTCAAGAATTTGGGAGCACCTTTGTTTCGGAAGCCAAGAAGCGAATACAAGTCCTTCAATGAATCGTCGTGGTTACCTTTTCCATGATTTAAAAACGATTTGCCAATAATTCCTTTATTGATTCTACGGATTGTGTCGTCGAATTTCTCTTTTTGTACAGTCTTTGCAATATCTGTTGTTTGGTCAATAAGGTTTGTTACTAACGTTTCAGGTATATCGATATCTTTTAAACTGTTAATGCTTGCTAAGTCTGTTACTGTAAATGATTCTTTTAAAATGCGTTTCACGCGTTCAGGGTCTTTCTTTATGTCTTCTGCACTTATATCTGATTTACTAATTTTCTCTTTTATTTTGTTTCGTATTTCCTTCATTTGAGGCTTGGTTAATGATACATGTTTTCCCTCTACAACTGTACCATCTACTGCTACTGTTCTTTTCGTTTTTAAGCCATCTCCTATAGCTTCTTTTGTAAGTTTAATCGAATGTAATTCATCTGAAATTAAATCTTTTACTGCACCATTGGATGTTTGATTCTTAGTTTCGTCTTCCTTTTTAATTTCTGCATCAATCTCTGTTTTTGTTACTGCATCTTTTCTTTCGGTTTCTTTGTCTTCCTCTTGTTGTTTTTCTTTTTCTTCTTTTTCTTCTTTTTTCTTATTTGTTGCTTTTTCTATTTCAGCTTGTTTATCTTCTTCGGCGTCAAATTTGTCTTGGTCGAGTTCGGTATCATCATCGTCATCGTCTTTGTTTTCTCCTTCTTCCATACTTTTTATGTCGAGGCTCCTCAACTTATTTACTACTTCATTTTTGTTGCCACTTGTTCCAGGTACAATAACGTCAATAATACGCTTACCATTATTATCTTTCGTAACAAGAATGGGAGCTAGTTTCTCTGCATGTTTTATAAGTTCTCGATAATCGTTTGTTGTTACGGGTACCTCTTGAGAACTATCACCACTTACATTTAATGAAATTGATGAGTTTGATCGTGTCAATGATGATGAGTTTGATTGTTGTTCCGATGATGAGTTTGATTGTTGTTCCGATGATGAGTTTGATTGTTGTTCTGATGATGAGTTTGATTGTTGTTCTGATGATGAGTTTGATTGTTGTTCTGATGATGAGTTTGATTGTTGTTTTAATAATGAGTTTGGTTGTGATTCTAATGATGATTGTAAGTCATCAACTACACTTTCTAGTTCTTCTGTCACACTATTTAATTCTTTTAGTTCTTTCTCATTTCTCTTTGCTAGTTTTTGTTTATCGTTGTTTAATTCATCTTGTTTTTGAGATAATATTTCTTTCATTGTTTTGTCGCTTTTATCACTTAACCACTTTAGAAACGTTTCAATAACTGGTATTATCGATACAGGTATATGATGATCATCATGAATTTTTATGTTAGAAATTAGAATATCATTCACTAATTTTTGCATTTCTTCTGCTTTACTCTCTGCTTTATTTTTTGCCTCTATAAGTGTATTACGAAAAGTTTCTTCTAATTCTTTTATTCTCTCTTCTTTAGCTTTAATAACTACGGCGCTATTGTTTAATGACTCATCTTTTAATTTTATTATTTCGTTTTTAGATTCCAACCATCTTTCGCGATTTTCTTTGAATTCCTTTAATGTTTTAATCTTTTCTTCAAGTAGCAATTCTTCTAATTTGCTATGACTTTTTTGAAGGATGCCGAATTCCCTTATCATATCTTTGATATTATTATTTAAAATTTGAAAGCTTTTATTATTTGATGTGTCTGATGGAAGTGCTTTTAATAATCCTGCCAGTTTTGGAAGTGTTAATTCATTTTTCAAATCTTCTATTAGCTTTTGTACATCAGGACTTGAATTTATTTTATTGGATAATTTATCAACCGTATCAATTAATTTACTGAGTTTACCTGTTACATGTGTGACCTCATTTTGTAAAGCTAATACTGTGTTTTCTTGAGCAACACCTTTTTGGGTTTGTAAAGCTAATCTTAGTTCGTCTATGTACTTATCTAATACTTCAGAAAGTCCTATTAACTTTTCTTCATTCTCTTCTGATAACTTTGTTTGAACGTGTTGAACATTAATTGTATTTAATTTTTTTAAATCATCTATCTGTTCTGTTAATTTACCTACATCTACCAATGCTGTTGTATTTAAATTTTTTAATTTCTCTATCTGTTCTTCGAATTCACCTATATTTATTCCTTGGAAATAAATAATTTTTGGTTTGATTTTCTGTAATTCTTCTAGTAATTGTTTTAGTAATTGATATTCGTTTTCCTGTTCCGATTGTTTTAGCTTTTGTTCACCTACTACTTCCAATTCCAATAATTGTTTACTGTCAGTATTACTACTACCACTATTACTACTACTATCACTATCACTATCACTCTCTTCAACATTATTATTATAATTTTTGTATATTTTCTGTAATTTAAAGTTCAAAGGACTTATTCTATCTATTAAGTTATCTCTTTGTTTATTTGTAAAACTATGACAAGATACATACATACTTAGTGTGTTTTGTTTGTTTTGTTTGTTTTGTGTATTGTCTAAGCTTTCTCTATGTTCTCTATATTTGAGAAGATCCCATAACAAGACATTGAAATAAGTTAATACTATATTAGAATCGTCTGGAGTTTTGGACATATTCTTTAATTCATTTTTAAAACTGTTGTACCCTCTATCTACTTGTTGTAGTACTTTATTGGTATCACTATAACTAAAGTTACTTGTAATATCATTATCACTAATATTTTGACTAGTATTATCATTATCACTATTAGTCCCATTATTACTATAAGTTTCACTGCCATTATCATTATTTGGAGATAAATTTAAAATAATTTCAGTAACATCAACTGAGTGACGTGCAGGACTAAATGATGACATATCTGACGTTCCTTCTGACATTTGGTCTGACATTCCTGATACTATTTATTAAATAATATAATATTAGTATATAATAAAATAATATTTATCTGTAAGTTATATAAAATATAAATAATGAAATTTATCATTCACATTCATTATGAAAATAATGCACCCGAAATAAATAATTACACAGAAATTTATGAAAACGCCCGTAAAAAACTACTGAATACAGATAAAAATGGCAGCAACTCTATACAATTCAAAAAAGTTGATATATACAAAAAGCGGTTAGCTTATTATACAAAGCTAGATGAAATGAAGTTTAATAATAAGGATGGTAATGATGTAGAAAAAGCAGCACTAGAAATAGTTAAATCGATTATTATATTATGTAAAGAACCACAACATCATAAAGATACACATAAGGAAATAAAAAATGTTTATATTCCTGAAGAAACACAGGAATTTCTGAAAAAGTTTAGTGGAAACAACCAGTCAATTAAATATAAATTTTCTGAAAAGGAAAAATTATGTGAAAAAAGCGTAGATGCATCAAACGCAAGTTTTAATACACATTTTGAAAGTTATATAAAAAATAATAACATTCTTGGAAAGTCATTTAATAATAATGCAAAACATGAAGTAAATATAAACAATTATGATATGGTCCAGGATAAACTTAAAACAGCATTAGAACAATTTACAGAATTCGACTTTGAAAATACTAAAGATAAGATTCAGGAATATTATTTGAATGGAGATAAAACAAAAATAGAAATTAACTTCAAAATTAATGGTGAAGCCGTTAATAAAGAAGCTATAATAAATCTTATGGCAGCGCATCGCGAAGCAGTACAAACAAGAACAACTAATAACGACGATACGAAGATAGGTAACTATGAATTCAATAAAGATGATATTCTTGATTTTGCACACAATTCAGAACTAAAACATGATAATGATAAAGTCTACGTTTATGTATGTCAAGATGATAATGATAAAGACAAAGATGAATTTAAAGTTGAGGAAAATAAACCAACAAAATTTCGTAGTTTTATTTCTGAAGTCGACAAATATAGAACTCATTGGGAACCAAAAACAGACAGAAAAACATTTATTTCGACGGCAATCGCGTTTTTAATATCAAAAAGTGTTGAAGGAAAGGTTACTTATGATGCAATTATTCCAGATAAGCAAGCAGGCTTTCAAATGAATTTTGGTAAATAATAATTGGAACACATACGGGTTTTAGGAACTAAATAAATATATACTGTACAATATATACGTATTTAGTAATGACTGAATTTGCTAACATAGAAAATTTAAAAATTAGTTTAAAAGTAGGAAAAGATGATTTAACTCTAGACGAAGAATCAACACTCGCCATTAATATTTTACAAAATATGAAAAATTTTAAAGTAAATGATAAAGTCACAATCAACGAAACAGGAGATGTTACAGGTATTAGTGGTGCAGAATATTATACCGCTGATACAAATATGTGCATTACTCCTGGTGCTACTACTACTACTACTACTACTGAAACATTCAACCTATATAAACAAGAACCTGTAAAAAAAATAAAAAATGATACTTACATTGTGTTCAAAAAAAATGGTGAAACAGAATTTTCTCTATTTAAATACGATAACTCTATTAAAACAATGGGCGGTGCACCAGTTGTTAAAATGGGTGGTACTCGAAAGCGTCGTGCAAGACGGAAGCCAAGTAAAACTCCGAAAAGATATCGACGTAAAAAGGTCTAAACTGGGTGATGTTCAATCCATTTGTCATAAAACCATGAACCTTGTATTTCGATCATGGTGGGTTCTCGGTCCATTTGAGAAATCCAGAATACCCATATATCGGTTTCTTCGCGGTATTTCATTCCGATGCAGAATTCGACGCTCGGTTTGATGAAGCAGAATGCTTCTGTATACTGTACAACATTATATGTTTCTCTATCCAATATTACCAGTCGATGATAATATTGGCGTGGCACGGTGTCTTCGTTTCCGTGTACTAATCCTATCCAGCCGTTATGTTTCCAAGGTATGAATGGCGTGGACCCTTTTAATTTTTGAAAAACGTGTTTAGGCGTTTCATATCGATGTACGATATCGAGTGTAGATACTGTAGAAGAGTTATCATTATCCGCACGTATTTCGCCTATTTCGAGTGGATACCATTGATAGATGAATCCGTCTTTATTATTGGAGAGTGGTATGGGTGCCCAATTCTTTTCGCACCAGGTGTCTCGTTCTTCGGGTGGTCGTACTGTAATACAATTGTGTATGCATTGTTGTGATATGTCGTATTGTCCAATAATCATTCGGCTACGGCAGTCTGGTTCGTGGCTGTAAGAGCTGGTGGTGCCGATGCACATAAGTTCACCTGAAGTAGAAACATATAATCTCAAGTCTTCAATGCCTTCGCTAAATACATTTTGTGTTTTAGGTTGAGACAGGTTTTCGTATATTTCTTGAAAATTAATGGGAATAAGAATGGAATCGCTAAGTGTATCTTGATTATTTAGGTCAGAAGCACTGTAAACTAATCGAGACAATACATTTTTGGTGCGTATGATGCTTTCATCATCAGGATACCAGTAGTATCCAGTGGGGTATATCCAGTAATTGACATATCGAGTATTTAGCCAAAAATCGCCATTGTATTCTACAAAGGATGCACTTCCAGGACGAAAAGGAGACATATTTGGGTATGCGTAGGTGTATGTACAGAATGATTCAGGGCTTTCTTTTGCGACGTGAAAAGAAAACACGTCAGGTATGCGTATGAGAGAGTCATTGTGGTCTGCGGAGTACCATTTAGGTCGCCATAATTCAGTTGTAGCTTCTAACCAAGCCCAAAAGTTGACTTCCCATGTCATAACATTATCTTTCAACAAGAACTGTACGAAGTATTCGCGATATAATGTGTACAGTTTTTTGATGGAGTGCGATGTTCCTAAGAAGAAAGACCCACAGAATCGCCAACAAACGTGATTTTTGAAATTTGTGGTATCGACGTCTTCTTTGTCTCGTTGAGACAAACATCCAGGCATCCAGATATGATTTTCCAATGCGGTATTTAGGCCATATACGGGTTCTTGTGGTAAAAATAATTGTTTTCGTTCTTCGGGAAAAAGGCCATATTGAGTACGTAAATAAGACCAAGTGGTAGTTGATTCATAGAATATATTCTGTATATCAAAGTCGATCCAAGCGAATGATTGACTTTTGAATGGATTATCCTGTACAACAGAGTGGACATAATATATTTTACTGTGCATATTCCACATATGTGTCATTGTATCTTTTTCTGCATTGTGAAATTGAGGTAATTGTAGAGATTCTGATTGTTCGTCATTGAGACAAATGAAGGGTTCCAAAGCATCTTTGTCTCGAATTCGTATTGCGTGAAAGATATCGGGGTCTGTATTTTCATATTGTTCAATGAATTTCTGTACAATATGGATGATAGAATTAGGTACAAATAATACGAGGGGAATATCAGATTCAGCGAATTGTAATAATAGTTTCTGTATGTTATATTGTTCTGGAGAGAATATCGTTGAGACAAAAGTGGTTGGTGCTGACATTTTTTTGTTTTTGAATTGTCTCGATTCTTTCTATTTATGTGAATTTGTGTGCGTATGTTTTATGTAGATTTTCCTTTACGTGTTCTACGACTAGAAGACTTTTTTTTCTTACCATTTGAAAGAGAGCGTGTACCTTTACGACGTACGGTTGGTGGTGTAGGTGTTGGTGGTCTATACTGTACACCTAAATACTGCTCTATTTGAGAGTCTAAAAATGGATTACCAATTGAGAATACGCGGTTAGTGTTTTTGCCTCTTGCGCTTCGTTTTCCAGATAATGCTGCGCGTAAATTGCTGCCGTAATTCATTGTACGTTCAGGCCCAACCCAATTGTTCTGTAATAAACTTGGTACAGGATGCGGTCGCCGTTGGTCCATGTTGTATTCGTACGTAGGTACCTGGTTTTCTCCATAATGAGCGATTGCATAATTAAGTGCGCGTTCTCTTTGTTGTTTTAACTTAAATTGTCTCGCTGTAAGAGGTATTTCTTGTGGATGCATTTGATTGTAATCATTTACTGTAAAAACCATTTTGTTAAAAATATATACTAAAGTATCGAATTAAGCATATAAAAAAAATTTGGTTTCTTATTTACAGAGCGACGGTACAAAAAATTATGTTCTCTACAACACTCGTGTCTTCGTTTTTGAACTATTACCGTACACCGCTAGAAAATGCGACTATGCAACTTCGTTTAAAGCGTTTTTATCCGATTCTGAAGCTGGAAATCCCGATACATATTTTTGTGGGTCCTGAGTGTCATTTTTGTCTCGTTCAATTTTTAAATCGTTCATTCAAGAATGAAGAAAATTGGCAAAAATGGATATATTTAACAAAACTAGATACTAATTTTTTCCAATCGTCCTTGATTTACAAGATAGCAATTAAATGTGAGACAACTCAGTTACCGAGTGAGTTATGTGAACCTAAAGACACGTTTGATTATATGTGTTATTTACATTCAAAAATAGAGTATTTAAATGAGGCGGTAGAAATGAATGTTTTCTCTACTGCCTATTTTGCTTGGATAGACCATAATTTGTCTCAAATGTTCAATGAAGGAAACACCATACCGTACAGGAATATTGAAGATTGGTGTACAAGAATGTTATGGACACCGAAATGTTTACCAGCCACAGAACATGAATGTGCAAAGTCGCTTATTCCAGTAAATGAAATATATATTCCAGGATGTTTGAGACATACATTGTCTCAAAATGATTTTATAGAGAAAGTATTATGGAAGTTTTGTGGCGGATTCTTGTTAGGTACAGAAGAGAGTATTCAGAATTTATGGACACTGTACAAAATCCATTTCGATACATTTTTACGTGACACAAGTACAATGGTCTGGGATGTTAATTTCTGGGCGTGGTTAGAATCAAATACAGAATGGTCACCAATATGGTACGAAGCGGACCATAATGAGACAATAGTAAATATCCCGATGTATGTACGGTCTTCACGTGCAATGGACATTGTCTCAAATGTGCACAACATAGTTTTACCAGACATAAAGAATGGAGATTATCATGCCTCTGCACTATCGATTGTCTCAAATCCAGCAAACACATCAGTGAATGTACGATATGTAAATTACAACTATTTACCAAGTGGACACTGTACAATAAATCATCCAAATGGATTTACTTGTACGGTGAATCGTGGTTGTATTTTCCCAACTTCAAATGTGATGTCTCAATTGCATAATTTAGAGGATGTAGTAGAAGATGAATTAATTGAAAATGAGACAATAGAAATATTCCAAGGAATGGAAGATATTAGACTTTTTTATTGGGATGGGGTTCTACGGTTTTTAGGAACTTCTGTGAATTTCAGTGGAATTCCAGGAAAAAGTAGAGTTCTGATGGGTGATTACATTTATGAGACAAATAATCCTGTACTAAAGAATGTATCAGTCATTCAACCACCAACAAATACAGTACGAGAAAAGAATTGGATTCCAATAGTATTAGAAGGAGAAAGATTACGTATATTGTACAGTTGGAGTCCTTATACAGTAGGTGAAATAAGTAATAATACATTAAAAGTTATCACAGAGAAGACGATACAGAACCCGATATTTCAATTACAGAATGTTCGTGGTTCCACTAATTTTGTCTCATATGATGCAGAATATTTAGTAGGTTTGGTACATTTTAGTATAGAACATACATTGCCTAAACAGTACTATCATATGTTAGTGCAATTAGACGCCAATACATTGATTCCCAAACGATTTAGCGACCCTTTTTATTTTGATACAGTAGGAATCGAATTTTGCATTTGTATGGAGGTCGAGATAGCAGATGTTGAGGATTTAGAAAAGGAGAACGAGTATATATTCTGGGTGTCTCGACAGGACCGTGATATCAAGAAATTATGCGTTCCATTTTCTCAAATAGACTTTCCTCATTCGTTCCGATATCTTTGATTTTAGGAATAATGATTTTGAAATAATTTTCTCAAGTAAGTATATAAAAAATGAGTGGTGGTGCTGCAAACGTTATTGATGCTTTAAAAGGTCCTTTCACATCTGGTCCTGATGAAGTTTCTGGAGGTAAGAGACGCAGACGTTCATCCAAGAAAGGTGCACGTAAGTCTCGTAAGACTCGCAAGAAGAAGAGCAAATCAAAGAAGAGCCGAAGGAGAAGAAAGTGAACTAACGAAAAAATTGATTAAGTAATACTTGTAATTTCTTTACACTACAAGTATTATTGTATTTACAATATTGTTATAATCTGAAAATGACCCAAAATACCTATAACACTGATGCCTTATCCCTTATGGGTAGTACATCTGTAACAGATAATCCACTAGCAATTATATTCGATGTCGAGACAACAGGATTATTGCCCAGAACGATTGTTGCCTTGGACAAATGTCCATACGTGCTCCAATTGAGTTACGCGATATTCGATATTAAATCACAAAAAGTAATAAAAACATTCAATTCATATGTAAAAGTAGCACCTACAGTAGAAATAACAGAGTTCATCGCAAATTTGAATCATTGTTCGAGAGAGAAATGTAACAGAGGAAAACTGATGGAGGATATTTTAGAAGAGTTTCTTACAGATTTCAGTCGATGCAATATTATAGTTGCGCACAATTTCGAGTACGATTCTAAGATGGTGTGCATTGAGGCAGCACGCAATAAATCAAAAATAGATAAAGAATTTCCATTTGCAACAGAAATGCTTACAGAGAACTACTGTACAGTAAATCAGAAAACAGTTTACTGTACAATGAAACATAGTATAGAATTATGCAAACTACCATTTCCAACACCAAGAAAACAGTTCAACGGGAAAAAAGATAATTACAAATTCCCGAAATTGGAGGAATTGCACAAGCACCTTTATCCGATGGAACAAGAACCGACTGGGCTACACGATTCAATGATTGATGTACTGGTTTGTCTAAGGTGTTTTATGAAACTGAAGTATGATACAGATGTATGGAGAACTTACTAAACTGACTTCAGCAATGAAAGTAGTACCGTCATCATCATAAATAAAAAATCACTTATATTGTAAATATTGAATCATCGGATAGATTTCCTCCATTTTGAAAATATTGTTCTATTTTGTCTATATCCTTTATTTTGTACAGTTCTTGTAGTCTTTCTATTGTAATACCATATCGTTGTGCGTTTGTAGTTATATGAGCGACATGCTGTATAGCTTCAATCCGCACTTTTTTTTTGTTAACTTTGAAACAACAAGAAAAATAATTCATTTTCAGAGATTATAATACTGTACATCTAAAAATTTCATATAAGTTTTACTTTTCTTTTTCCGATTCATTTTCTGATTGAGATATATTATCAAAATCTGCATCATCAATACAGTCAAACATTTCATCAACAAATATATTTTTTACAGTATATATACATTGTTGTACAGTTTTACCGAACCAACAAAACACCAATGCTGCATAATTTGGTATATGAACTCCGATTTTATCTTTCAGTTTCCCATCCCAATCGTACATGGCATCATACCCCAATTTGAATAAACGGTCGTACTTTTCTCCTATATCAGGAATGAGACAATCAAAATTACTGATATTTGCATTGATGTCAGCTGTACTTTTATTCAATCCAACAAATAATGTGCCGTCACCGTGAGGTAATAATTCGGCATCCATACCAAAAGCACCATCTACGTATTGTTCCCCTTCTACGGGTTCACACATAGTACAGTATAAAGGAATGTTATAACTGGCTTTCAAAGTTTTGGCAAGGTCTGCATTATTAACCCATTCTTTCGATACTTCATACTGAGCAAAATGTTTGGTGCGACCGCACATAAACTTGCCTTCTATTTCTTTGTAAACATTGGGTCTCTGTTGTAATAATTTTTCAACATATGCATCTAGATAATAGTTGTGTCCTACTGTAAACAAATCATTGTCAATCATATTTTTTCCAATTTCGCGAAAGACCGTCTCGATTTCTTCTACAGTGAATCCTAAGCATATTTGGAGTGCCACAATAGAACCTATACTGTCGCCACAAACGATAATATCTTTATGAAAATCGTCAGACCATATTTCTTTCATAGCTTTAACTACACCAATGTGATATGGTACAGCACAAGAAGCCCCACCAAAGTAAATAGAAGGTGGCAAAGGTATGATATGGTCGTATGAATTATCTGTATTTTCTGACATGATAATAATAAACTGTACAGATATTGTGTTTATATAAATCCTTCTACTACATTTTTGTCTTTCAAATTCCCAATGAACTCAAGTGACAACACTTTGTTTTTAAAATTCTGTAAAGAGAAATGTTCTTGAACTCGAGACACAACATTTTCGATTGTTATGGGTTTGAATGGTCTATTAAATGGTATAATCAGTACAAAATATGAGAAAACGATAAAATATATACATTTTACGTACAAAGGAACTTTTACTCTATATAAAGCATATACTATAAAAGCAAACAATGCTAAATCAGAACGTGTTTTAAACCCAGTTTTCTCTCGGAATGCGTTTGTAATATTATGTACAGGATTATTCGTATTTGGTGCAGTATCTATATCAATCTCATATACACACCATTCTAAATAAGTTAGCAGGCAGCAATCGAATAATATCCAATGAAGTACAATAAGTATCAATACAGATAAGTAAATAATGTAATGAATGTTTTCCGAACGGTAAAAAACAAAAACGAAGATGTAAATGTAGACAACCACAAAAGAATGAATAAACCGTAAAAACATCATTTGGAATAGATTTTCTTCTTTCAAGGGCCGTTCTTCAGACTCATAATTCAATTCGTAAAAAATGCTCAACAATGAGTAAACGATTGTAAACAAAAATATAATGAAGTAGCCTTGTAAATATTTTGGAAATTTCATTGAATTATCTATATACAGTATATACAAAATATGAAATCGCCACTATTTTGTAAAAGTGTGAAGCATTATATAATTTATTTCGTTGCAACATATGTTATTTTATCTATTTGTGAATATCTAATTCACCGATTCTTGATGCATACTAACTTTTCATCCATAGGTAAATCGCATTTGATTCATCACAAGAATACGAGGAAAGATATGACTTTAGATACTAATGGAGACGATTATGACCAGATTTTGCCTTCAGAGAATTTAGTATTGGATTCTGGAATAGAGAATAGTGCGGTATTCATAGTTTCTGTATTGATAGTATTAGGATTTTACAGATATTATCCAGTGAAGTTAAATTTAAAAGTTTTGATAGGCATTCAAGTATTATTTGGAACATATATTTTGCTTACTTGGAATAGTATTCATACTTTTCTACACGGTAGAGACGGACAAAAAATGGGATATTTTTCTTTGTGTAACAAATCAACAAAATATTTGGTAGAACGGTCATCATTTCTTAGATGGTTGATACGAAATCACGTTGCGCATCACAATGTCAAGGGTAATAAAAAAGGAAATTACAATATAACATTACCTGGTGCGGACTTTCTATTCAATACTTACAATGTATATGAACCCTAATTATACCAGTGAAGATTTGAATCTGTCTTCTTGAATTTATTGTACAGTAAAATAATTCATACTGTACAATATCGATTTATGCGGAGCACATTTCACATATTTCTTCTTCTTGTCTGATTCCTTGTTTTTCGGGTTCAATTGTGAATTGTTGTGCTTGATGTCTCGGTCGACGTCTTAAATAATATATACCTGTTTTCAATCCTTTTGACCAACTGTAAAAGTGCATCGATGTCATTGTTTTATAATCAGGGTCTTCTAACCATAGATTGAGACTCTGTGATTGACAAATATAGGCACCACGGTCAGCGGACATATCGATTAAATCTTTCATTGGGATTTCCCAAACAGTTTTATACTTTTCTCGTACTTCTTGTGGTATGTATTCGATATTCTGTATACTACCATTGTTTGCAACCATATGATTCTTTAATGTCTCATTCCATAATCCCAATTGTAACATTTCGTGCATTAAATATTTATTTACTAAAATGAATTCACCAGCGAGTGTTCTTCTACTGTAAATATTACTGGTGATAGGTTCCATGCATTCATTATATCCTAAAATTTGTGAGGTGGATGCAGTGGGCATAGGAGCGAGTAGTAGGGAATTTCGCATACCTTTGTCTCGAACTTTACGTCTTAATGCGTCCCAATCGTACATATTAGAATCTGGAGTAATATCCCACATATCAAATTGTAAAATACCTTTACTAGCAGGCGAACCTTGAAACGTTTCGTATGGTCCTTCTATTTCTGCGAGTTCACAGGAGCGTTCTAGAGAAGCGTGATAAATGGTTTCAAAAACTTGTTTATTGAGTTGTCTCGATTTTGCTGAAGAGAATGTCCATCCTAACTGTAAAAATACATCGGCTAATCCTTGAATCCCAATACCGATTGGTCGATGTCTCATATTACTCACTCGAGTTTTTTCAGTAGGATAATAATTTACATCGATGATTCGATTGAGATTTCCAGTAACAACTTTAGTTACTTCGTGTAGCATTTCGTAGTCGAAAATGAGACCATTTTCAGTTCGTGATTCTTCTTCTGGTGTATTCGGTTTACGGATGAATGCAGGTAGTGCAATACTGGCTAAGTTACATACAGCAGTTTCTTTGTCATCAGAGTATTCGATTATTTCGGTACATTGTCCTGTACGAATACCATTAAAAATACCTGCGTGTTTAAGTGGTTCTGTAAAACAATATGTATCATCGATGCGTTCGATTGTCTCGACATCCACTATTTGTACAGTAGGCGTATATTCGAATTCTTTTACAGTAAGTGCAGTTGTTTTTATATATGGAATCTTGAACTCCATTCCTCGTTGCATTAGTTGTTTAATCTGACCGACTCGAATGTGCATACTGCATAAATCGGGGTGGTCTTCTTTTTGTAGGATATTTACGATAACATTAACTCCACATGTTTGAAGCATATGTTTGATATCCTGTAAAAAAACGATTGACCTACTTGGTACTTCTACAAGGTCTTCGTACTCGAATTCAATATCAGATAAAAATGGTTCAATGAATCCTGCGAACCAGTCTAGTTTCGTTTTAAGAGAATGATTTATAGGGACAAATATAGGTGGGTCGGTAACTAAATTGTGTCCATTAAGAGCCATATTTTTCATTCCAGACATACAGCCGAGGTGTTCTGCATCGTGTCGTTTTGAAATGTGTTCACAGTCGTCATTATTACTGGAGTCGATTACTGGATAAAAACACGTTTCCAAAGTCATACCAGATTGTAAATCAGATGCTTGTACTTCTTTTGTCTCACCATTCTGTACAATATAAAATTTATGATAAGGTGTACAAGTGAGACATTCTCCGTCATTGGTACGTACTTTTACAAATTCGGTATTACAAGTTGCAGTTTTCTTTACTTCTACTCGACTGAATGTCTCACCGTTCCATACATTAGTGTACTGTCGTTTTTCTTGTTCACATTCAGGATAATTCCCAGCCCATAGACTGCAAATTGGGAACTGACCAACATCTGTAAGTACAAGTGTCTCAGGGGCAACACATAAATTGGACGATTTGATTGTACCAAGATTCTTTTGATTGGATTTTTCATTAGCGGCATCTTTGTACAGTAAATAAGGTGTACCAGTTTCCATTTGTGCATCTAGTATTTGAAACCACAAATCACGTGCAGGCATTGTCTTTCTTCCTTTGCCTTCATTCTCATATTTGGTGTACAATGTCTCGAATTCTTTACCGTACACATCTGATAAACCAGGACATTCAGACGGACAGAATAGAGTCCAGTTTGCACTCGCCTTTACTCGTTGCATGAATAGGTCAGGTGTCCATAGTGCATAAAAAAGGTCCCTAGCCTTTAATTCTTCATCGCCGTGATTTTTCCGCATTTGTAAAAATATTTCGATATCAGAGTGCCAAGGTTCCAAATAAATGGCAAATGAACCATTACGCTTTCCGCCGCCATTATGAACAACGCCGTTATGAATCATATAATTATGTACAGTAGGCATTTGTAAGTCATAAAGAGTACCATCATATGTAGAACGTTCAATAGAGTTTACTTTGGAAAAAATCTTTTTGTCGTGTATGAAACATTCAGTATTTTGAGTAGTTAGTGCGGTATCGATTGTAGTCGGTTCTTTAATACAATAATAAATTGGTTGTGTACTGTAAAAAAGGGAATTATATTGTTGAATTTTACATTTTGATAAACTACCTATACGAAGCATCATATATCGCAACCCTTCTATGAATACTCGGGATGTCGACCTATAAAAAGATTCATTGGTTTCATAGTTGAATGTACTAAAAATAGAAGTGAGAATATGTCTCATTTTTTCCAAAGGTAAATTTATCCAAATCGGACTAATATATTTTTCATTTTTGTTATTATAAATATCACTATATCGGAAAGGAATCGCAGTAGTAGGTTTCCAGTGTACTGTAGTGATGTCTGACGTAGGTTTTATAGTACAAATAACTGATTTCTTTTCAAAGTAAGATTTACAAAAGTTTACTTTGCTCTCCGAGTCATTGATTTTGTTTGGTATGGATATAGTGTACTCTTTTTTATTTGTCTCAAGATTACCATAGTTTAATAAAATACCGTACATAGAACAATCTTCGTCAGTAATATGTGAAACATCTTGTTCATATGTTGGTATACTATAGACAAGGTAGTCACCTACACATACATCTTTTGCGTCTATATATGATACTTCCGTTGTTTTATTATCAATCTTATTTTTAAGTGTACTGTATACGTGATTATCTGGATTAGGCAGTACATACAAGGGGTGTTCTCCTGTAACCGATAAAGGGTCAATAGAATAATCTGTAGATATTTTCAATATCTCACCTTCATACGGATGTTCTAATACATTCTGAATAACTTCGTTTCCACCAGTTTCATTAAAAATTTCTGTACGATTTGCGACGACGTTTTGTATTTGTTGAGGCCCATCAGTTGTATATATCCATGTTTCTGGTGAGACACATTGGTCAACATACTTTGCAGTATTATTGAAAACTTTTAGCATAGGTACAATACCATTTGACGTACCATTTGTACCACGAATATGACTACCTGTTGCACGTACATTATGAATATGTAGTCCGATGCCACCAGCCCATTTCGATATGAGTGCACAATCTTTCAAAGTGTTGAAAATGCCATCAATGCTATCATCTTCCATAGCCATTAGGTAACACGAGCTCAACTGTGGATTAGGGGTTCCTGCATTGAATAATGTTGGTGTAGCATGAGTGAAAAATTTCTGAGACATATAATGATATGTTTCAGCGACTTTATCCCAGTTTGTACCGTGAATACCTATTGCGACACGTAACCACATATGTTGCGGTCGTTCAACGATTTTCTTATTGATTTTCATCAAATATGCACGTTCCAAGGTTTTAAAACCGAAGAAATCGATTAAATAATCACGACTGTAATCACATAGAGAATTTAATTTTTTAACGCCTAAAGAATGAATATTTTGATGCAGTTCTTTTGAAATGAGTGGAGATGGTTTACCATGAATGTCTGTAAACCCGTACAACTGAGACATAACTTTACTGAAAGACGAATCGGTATTACGTTGGTGATTAGATACTGTAATACGACCAGCGAGAACATTGTAATCAGGGTGAGTGGAAGACAACGACCCACATTGTTGTGCAGTCAGTTCGTCGATTTCTCGTGTACTAATATTATTATACAGTTGGTCAATCACTTTCATAGCTAGTGCAGTATAATTAATTTTGATTCCGACTTCGGTTCCTACTTTTTTGATTCGTTGTAAAATTTTGTCAAATGAGACAATTTCCTGTTTCCCATTACGTTTGGTAACGTACATTTCTCCATCATCAAAAGAAGACTGACTTGTTTCAGACATAATAAAAATGGTTTATAATGGGATTAGAGAATTATAAATGAATTTAACAAAATGCATTTATATGAGTTTTTATCCATATCGGTGTCTCATTTCAGAATACGTCAATGTGCGGCCTGTTACGTAGTCAGTAAACATATGTTTTACAGCAGCTTTCATTCCTTCATTTTTCATAACTGAAATGGCTTTTTTGTTTAGGTCGTCAGTGCTAGTATTTGTTTTATGTGTTGTGTTATCGACACTTGGTTTTGCTTTATATTCCATAATAAAGTATGTAAAGAGAATATAAGTGTATCCAGTATATTATATTCATATTATTTATACAGTATATGTGGTGTGCTCTCAATGTTCTAATGGTTTGTTTGGTAGGAACGAATGGTTTTTTCATCAATAATAGAAATAGATTTCCGACGTCTATTTTTGCGATAAAACAATATCCATTTTCAAATCGTATGTGGAGTTATGAGAATTACATAAAACGTTTGAATTCTAACAATATAACAGAACAGACAAATGCAATATTGGAAGATGACAGAAATGGACAATATACTGTAGATGATATTGCTGACTTTTATAAAAATCATAC
>Ga0206130_10003397_pt1 | contig 20808 bp, 18 predicted proteins | sample Helgoland_Spring_9_FD_148637 | JGI IMG/M metagenome (GOLD analysis project Ga0206130, IMG submission 148637) | Pelagic subsurface seawater microbial communities from Kabeltonne, Helgoland, North Sea - Helgoland_Spring_Bloom_20160512_1 | ecosystem: Environmental > Aquatic > Marine > Epipelagic ... | reverse complement strand
GCATTTAACCTGTGTTTATTCTCTTGTAAAAAAGTTTCTAATTCTAATCCAGAATTATTTTCGTACAGGATTCTTTGATCATCTCTAATATTTAACAATATGTATTTTCCTTCGATTTTATTAGAAATGATTTTCCTATATATCTTTGTGATGTGTTGATCTTGTTTGTATTTTATAAATTTCCAACAATCATAACCACGATGAAATTGAATTTTTTTAAATATATTTTTATCAATGTATTTGCAATTATATAGTTTATTCATTACAAAATATCTCCATTTTTGAACATTGGAATTCTTATCTATATTTTTAGATAAAATGTATGCGTTTGAACTTTTATCATTATAATATTTTATGATATCAAAAACAAATATATGAAATATATTATTATCAGAAATAGTTGATACTACAATATTATTTTTATTAAATAAATGTATTAATTTGTTTTGCAATAGTGAACTCATATTATATATATATATATAATTTTTTTTTTTTATTATAAAAAAAATTTTTCACTTGACCTGTTTTTGTAATATAATATATTAGATTTATACGACATTTAAAATATTCAACAGGTTAAAAGGGGGAATATACAGTGATTTACCTCAACAGTTTATAAAACCTTTAAAAACCTTTGTAGATCATTCAAAAGATTTAATTTTTATAGAAAATATGGAAATAGCTTTTATAGCTGCTAAACCTAAAAGTGATATTATAAAATATATTATAGATTATCAAATAAATAATGTTCTATTTAAAAGATATGGAGAAAATGTTTTTGATATTACTGGACCTAATGCATGTTTAAAAGCATATAATATTTTTTTTAATTTTAGACAATATAAAAATCTAATCATGAATAATTATATAATTAACAAGTTTAATATTTCAATTATTGGTAGATATGTACATTTAAAAGAAACAGATTTTTACAAAATAAATAATCGTTATTCTACTAATATATTTGATACAAAATATATAGTTGATATTGATAATTTAAATATAATTAAATTATACTCAAAAAATTACCATAATCTTATGTATAAAAATAAGCCTATTAAATATAGTAATTATTACTTAGGCAGATGTGTATTTGGTGAAAAGTTTGTAAAAAATTATGATATTGATAAATTAAATCAAATATTTATTGAAAGACAAATTGATAATGAAATAAATGAATCTAAAAGTATACAGGAAAATAAAATAAATGAATCTAAAAGTATACAGGAAAATAAAGAAAAAATTATAAGTAAATCCAAAAAATGTAGAAATAAATTAAAAAAATTTTTTATATTTTAAATATTCTAGCATTTATTTCAAATTTATATTTATATTTAGTTTCAAAGAAATTAATAGAATTAAATATAACATTAAAGTTATAAAATTATAATATGAAAAATATTTGTAGTATTTATTTTTTATTTTTCTAAATAAATATATTTTATTAATGTAAATGTGAAAAGCCTTAAATTTAATATATTTATCATATTTAAAGTTAACTTTTATTTTTTTATATTTTTGCTTAACATCTAATTCACATATATCATATTTTGTATCAAATTTAATTAGGTCCTGATTTACATTTTTTTTTATATATTGGTCAATTAGCTCATGTAATATGTAATAGTTTGAATAATAATCTAAAGTATTAAAATTATATTTTAGTATTTTAAAAATTTTATTATTTGATTTATGATTTAATGATATATATCTATTTTCTGTTTTTGTTATATTTATATTACTATATTTAGCTAATCTCCAATAAATATCATCATCTTCTTTACCCCAACCTTGATAAATTTCATTAAATTTATTATTTTTCCAAATTTCTTTTTTAAATAATGTTACACCTCCTATATATGTGGTTTTAGTATAATTAGTAGATTTATATTTTTTAAAATATTCATCAAAAGACATTCCATAATTTATCATACTATTAGTTACAACATTATCTCTATTTTTTATAAGATATCCAACTAAATGTATTACCTTTTCATTATTTATTTTGTATGATACTGATTTTTCTGGTATAAGATCAACATCATGAAAACACAAGTAATCAACCTCGTCATAAATATATTTTGCCCCAATATTCATTAGTTTACTTCTATTAAACGGATTTTTATTACATTGTTCAACAACTATAATTTTATAGCTTATATTTTGAGATTCTAAATGTTGAGTAATATACGGAATAAATATATCAAGGTGTTCTTTCCTATCGCGATATGGTATTATTAATCCTAATTTCATATATGATTCTGTAAATAAATTAATAATTTTTTAATATTTTTCTAAAAATAATATCAAAAACGATTCCATTTAATTTTTTCTATACCTAGTATTGTCCTATAAAAAGGTACTAATCTTAAAAATATTACAAAAAATAAAAAAATAAATGTTGATAGTAAATTTATTAACGAATTATCTCTGTATTGACTCTTAATTAAATTTTTTAATTCAATTGGTGAATTTAATAATGCCATCATATAATAATTATGGTAATAGATGAATATTCCACTATAAACTTCAATGATTATATAAATTATTATTTTTAAAAATTGTTTATAATCTATTATGATAGTAAATAATAATAATAATGAAATTAACATTGTATTTGTTATTTTACTATTTTTTGAATCATTATATATACTTCCTAATTGATACCTATATTGTTGACTATATATTTTTTTTAGATTAGATGAAAAATTTCTAAATAATAATACATCATCTATAATTTTAATTTTATAATTATTAATCATACATTCTTCAGAAAATAGTTTATCTTCAAGTATAGATTTCTCATCATATTTTATTCTTTTTGCAACACTATTTGAAAAAAAATGGCCAACTTTAAAATTAGAAGTATTATTGTAATTTTCATATACACACAATAAGTGTTGAGAAGAATTAATAGGATTATTTGAAGTTAAGTGCCATTCTTTTACTCCTAAGGCATCCAATCTGTTAGATATAATTTCACTGTTTACACGGTTTAATATTTCAGTAGAAACTAAACAATCTGCATCTATTATTCCGAAAAATGATTTTTTAGATAAATCATACGATATTATACCATCATTTAATACACCCGCAACAAAACCATTCTTTCTTTCTCTATTTATAATCCTGTAATTCTTCCACTTTTTATTTTTTAAAAAATTAATAGAATTACTAACAGTATTATCTGTACTATGATCATTTATTATAGTAATATGATATAATTCACTAGGATAATTAATATTAGTTAGGGATTCTAAACATCTAACAATACGGTCTTCTTCATTTTTGGCACATACTAAAATATTAAAAAACGTTTCCTGTTTTTTATTTTTACATTTTTTAGTTTTTTTTTTATAAAAATAATATTTTATTGATTCTTTTAGTAATGATATTATAAATATAATAAAATAAGGTATATTAAGATAACAAAAATAGTATGATATTAAAAAAATAATTATATGAGTTAGCAAATATTTCATTAACTTATTAATTATAATCTACTTAAGACATTTATTTTTCTGACATTAAGTTTATCTATAAATTTATTAATTTTACTAACTTCAATAATTGTAGCAATATCAGATGCGTCATTTTTTAAAAAGTTAATATAATCATCATGTATTAGCTTTATTTTATTAACCTTATTTATAAAATTTATATTTTTATTATTATTATCTTTAAAATAATAATGCATTCTCTTTGAAATAGACTTATGATTTCCAATTTCTAAATAGATATCTAGATTTAAATATTTTAATTCAATCTTATAAATATCATAATTTCTTACAACTTTTATTATTTTTAACTTATCTAATTCTAAATCATTAAATTTTACTAAAATATCTAAATCATGTATCAATAAATCATGTAATATTAATGTAGGGTCAAAATTTTTTGAATATGGTGTAATTCTGTATATTTCTATTCTATCATATTCATTGCAATTTCTGTATTCAATATCATTGTATCTTTCTAACATAGAAATCCCAATCTTAACATTATTTTTAATCATTAATTCATTAATTTTATTAAATTCTGATGAATTTATGAACCCTGGTTTTTCAACTAATAAATTAATACCTTTCGTGATTAAATTTTTAGATACATTAAAATGATTCCTAGTATTTACTGTAATTATTGCAAAATCTATTTTTGGCATTACATCTAATCTATCTAAATTCAAATCATTTTTTTTAGTAATGATATCTTGATATCCTAATAAATTATAACTACTATTAACTATTAAATTTTTTGCATGATTGTATCCCATATTACCTAAACCTACTATAACGCTGTCTAATTTATCTAACAGTTTTATTCTATTAATTATATAATTTTGTTGATAAGGTGTCAGGTCATAATATATAGGTAAACTTAATATATTATTACATAAATTTTGTTTCTTATCAGATAAAATTGTAATATCGTTTTTACAAAAACCAGGTTGTTCATCCACAAATTTAGGATATATTATTTGACAATCTACTCCATAAGATTTCATCTTAGTTATTATTAGATCTCTTCTATTATTAATTAGTAATTTTAAAGTAAAATTAAAACCGTTAGGGGATTGATTAAGTAATTTTGGAAAATTAAAAAGCTTCAAATTTGATAGTTCTTTTTGATATATATGAAATTTATATTTTGTATTTAATATTATTTTATCAAAGTGTTCTAATTTGTGTAAGTTAAAAATATTATTTAATGAATTTGGTACAAAATTACCACCTATATTATGATGTTCGTACCTGATACTTTTTCTTCCATTATCACGATACGACCTCATTTTATTAGCTAATTTATTATCAGAAGTTACTATAAAACCAGAATTACCACAGCTACCAAATAGCTTAGTTGGATACATACTAACACAAGATATGTATGAATTAGTTAGTATATTATTGTTATTATAATAAGTACCAAAAGCTTGTGATGAATCTTCTATTAAAATAATGTTATTCAAATTACATAAATTTTTTAGTTTGGTAAAATTATTACTAATCATCCCATATAAATGTACAGTCAAAATAGCTTTTACATTATATTTTAGTATTATTTTTTTTACTATGTTTAAATCTAATTGAAAATCATCATCAATATCAACTAAAATTACTTTTTTACCTAATAATTTTACAGCTTGATATGTAGCCCAGAATGTTAATCGTGGTACTATAATATAATCAAAATTATTTAATTCTAATGATAATAGAGAAACAATAATTGAAGATGTTCCAGAATTAACAGCAATAACATTAGATACATTCAAATATTGACATAATTTTTTTTCAAATTCAAGAGTTAATTTATTATCAATATAATTCTGTTTTTTAAAAACTGTTAGTATTTTTGTTTCTAAATTTTTATTTATAAAAAAATTAGGTAGTTTTATAAAAGGTATCTTAATATTACTATTCTTAAAACTCTTCCTAATTAATTTTCTTGCAAATAAATTATTTATTTTATGACCTGGACGATATGCTATTATTTTACCAGTTAATTTTAACATTCCAATGTCTCCAATTAAATCTAATAACTTATGTTTAGCGAAATCATTATTACTGAATTTTGTATGATTATTTGCTGTTAAAATTATTGTATTTGTTTTATCAACACCTTTTGCCTTGCGATTTTTTATAACATTTTTATATTGTTCATCCCAAAAAAAAGTTTTTGAGTGTGATATCTCATTGTAATAACTTAAAAAATCATTATCACGCCAGGTAAATCTTTGTTCTCCTATATATGGAAAATCAACTATACAAACATATTCTAAAAAATCATTATCTGAAGGAATGTATTTAATATAAGACTTTCCTATATTTACTAATATATCATTTGTAATAATTAATTTATTAATAGGTTTATTAATCGGTTTTACTAAATTTTTCAGTTTATCTACAAATAATCTACTACAACCATCTAAAATAGGAAGTTCATCACTATCTACTAAAATACTAACATTATCTATTTTTAGTGCATTTAATGCACTCATCAAATGTTCTATTTGAGAGTAGTTATTTATAGATGTCATTCCATCTGTATTATTAACATAAAAAGGATGAATAGGGATATGATTTATTGTTAACCCTAAACATGAAGGTAATATATCAAGGTTACATATTTTATTATTATGTAAACCTTTTCCTCTAAATTTAATAGGATGAGATATTGTATGTTGCATGCTTATATATATATATGTTCGTTAACAAACCGTTATATAAAGATAATTTATTTAAACTAAAGTTAATTGTAATATTAATGCTTGATAAGATCCTATCAAAAATAGATATTAATTCTATTATGTTATTAGCTAAAATTATTAATAATATTTCACTAGTGAATAATAATGTTTATACCATAGGTGTAGGTAAAAGCCAACATGTTGTTAGGTTATTTTCAGATCAACTTAAATTATTATCAATAGTTAGTATGAATTTAAACATAACTAATCTATCTCATGGAGATATTGGAATTATAAATGAAAACGACCTAATAATAATAGTTAGTAAATCAGGGAACACTGAAGAATTAATAGATATAATACCCATTTTAAAAGATAAAAAAGCGATTGTTTGTTTAATATCTATGAATTCTCTAGGAATTATCAATAAGATGGTATCATATGCTTTTATATTACCAAAAATAGATGAAATTGATAGCTGTAATTTAATTCCATCTAATAGTATTTTAGTATTTATTCATTACTTTAATAAGGTAGTATTAAATTTAATATCAATAAAAAATTTAAAACCTAATACTATAGTAGCGATGAATCATCCAGGTGGAGATCTTGGAAAATTATCTAAGATTCATACTTAAATTTAAGATAGTTAAGATCATCAATTGTATCTACACTCCTTTCTGGTTTATTTACTACAATTGCATTTACTTTATAACCATCTTGTAATAATTTTAACCATTCAATATCTTCACTTTTTTGAAGGGATATATTATTTTTATTGTCAAAATTATTTAATAAATAATCACTATCATATACAAAAACTCCTATATGTCCCATATATTGATAACTATTATTATAATTTTCTAATTTAGTAGCTGGTATTATATTTCTACTACAGTACATAATATTATTATCTTTATCTAAAATAACTTTACCAATACTCCTAGAACTAGGATGTTCTATATTTTTATCTATTTTAAATACCATAGTAGAACATACCATCCTATTATACATACAATTATATTTATAATTATCAATACAATCATCTATCATAGAAGGGTCAATAAAAGGTTCATCTCCTTGAACATTTACAATTACATCTTTAGAATATTCTAACATATTTCTTTCTGAAGATTTAATAAATTTTAATATTCTATCAGTACCATTCTTACATTTATTTTTAACAATCACACATTCTACCTCTGGATTGATAGAATAAACATCTTCTTTAATAATATTATCATCTGTTAGAACAATCACTCGATCTATATTTTTACATTTTAAAACTTGTCTGATAACACGATTTATAATTGATACATTATCTATTTTTTTGATTAATTTTTCAGGTAAACGTGTACTCTTTAATCTTGCTGGGATAAAACAAGTAACTTTTTTTAGAGGATTAAAATTAATTCCTTTAATACTATTATGTAAAGTATAAAAATATCTAAGTAAATCTTCTACCATACTAAGATGAAATTGAGTAGGACCATCACAAAGAGCTTTTTCTGGATCATCATGTACCTCCATAAAAAGTCCATGACAGTTAAAAGTTATAGCAAGTTTTCCCATATCTTTAATGTATTTTCTTAAACCCCCTGAACACACCACTCCAGAATCATTTTTTAATCCAGGTTGTTGAAGACAATGAGTTATATCCATTGTTAGTAAATTTTCAGGAGTATTCATTTCTATTAAATTACGACTATCTACTATCAGATCATTGTAACCAAACATAGTCCCCCTTTCACACAATATAACTTTTCTATTCCCAGTAGAAAAAACTTTATTTCTAGCCTTAATCATTATATCGCTGTTCATAAATTGTCCTTTTTTAATATGAATAATTTTACCTGTTTTTCCAGCGGCAATTAATAAATCTGTTTGTCTTGCTAGGAATGCGGGTATTTGAATAATATCAACATAATCTTTTATTATATCTGCTTGAGCTGGTTCATGTATATCAGTTAAAATATAAAGACCCATACTTTTTAATTTTGCGAAAATAGGCAACGCTTTTATTATATCTACACCACGATATGATTCTAAAGACGATCTATTAGCTTTATCAAAAGACACTTTAAAAACAAAAGGTTTGTTAAATTTTCTAAAAATCTCTTTTAGTTTAGAAGCAATCATTAAGACATGGTCTTCAGATTCAATTACATTAGTTCCCATAAAGAAAAAAAAATTATTTGTTAATTCTTGAAATAAATCCATTAATATAATATTAATTAATTTCTTATATCTTTATAAACTGTTTCAAAGAAATAGGCTTTGAAATATATAGATATAATTTTATACCACATAATAATTTTTTTATATTATAGTTATAAGATGCTTTTAGGATTTCTATTAATCACAAGTTTTTTTTTAATAGCTAGTTCTTTGATAGCTAATGATAGACAATATTATGGTAGAAAATATATTGTTGTTGAAAGAATTTATTAATTATATATAAAATTTATTATATAATATATTTTATATGTCTAAAAAAAAGAATTTTAATAAAATTATAGAAGACGGAATTGTTCATTATGAAGAAGATAAGATTGATTATGATAAACAAGATAAGATTGATTATCATGAAGAATATATAAAATTTTTAGAATTTAATGACAGAGAAGATGATAAGATGAGTGATAGAGAAGATAGAGCAAAAGAAAAACGTGAACAAGATGGTGTTAGATATTGGCACTCATATTATGATAAAATATTATTGTATGAAGATTTTATGGATATTCCAATATATTCTTTGTTAACTCATGGTAATCGAGAATTTGAAGTATATCGAGATGATGTAGAAAGTGTTGATAGAATTGATTATTATACTATAAATCGTTCAAACTTAACCATCTTGACTATTAATGTTCCTAATAAAGTTTTGTGGGGACACGATGTTAATTTTTTATGCTATGGTTATAAGAATTATCCAACTATAATAAAAAAATATATAATTGATTTAGTATTTTCTAATAGAGGTCTGATAAAAAAAAGACATGATCTAGCAGCTAATTGGATAACTAATTCTTTACTTTATGGTTTTAGAAATTTTACTAAAGATAATTTTGAAGATAAAGAATTTTTTATTAGAACATTAAATTTATTAAATCCACGTTTGGATGTAAATAATAATCCGGATAATATTTTTGAAATTTTACGAAATAACTTTTTAAGAGATAATATTGTTGGCGATGAAACTAAAGCAACAGTAATACTTAAATGGTTGGAAAATGTAGATATAGAAAACACTTTTAATATAAGTTTTAGAATTTATCGACCAGGGATGGAAATACCTCATTATAATTTTTCATTAAATGGATTAAATAATTCAAGAAAAATAATAGGTAGTGATAATATTGTAATACCAAAAGGAGGTATTAGACACTTAATAAAATTCTCAAATAAACCTTATTTTAGTAATAGAAGGAATAATATTTTAGAAAATAGTTTTGAAGGTTCAATTCCATTACCTCATCTATTTAATTATAGCGATGCTGTAGAAGATAAGACTGTAGCAGAAAAAAATTATAATAAACTTCCCTCTTTTAACCCCAGCACATTTGAAAGTGATTTACTTGACGGTAATTTGGATAACTTTGAAAATGATCCTTCTAATAGATATAAAAATAGAATAAAACAAAATAATATACTAGATTTTGATTCAAGAGATTTAATACCCGAACTTAGTTATAATTTACTTCCTGGTATTATGGTAATATTTAGCTGTGGTGGTGTTAAAGGTATTGATATGGATAATAAAACTTCAGGTAAAGAATATATTAGATTATTAAGAAGTAGATCAGATAACATACAAAATAAAGACTATTATGAAAAAAAATATTTAAAATATAAAAATAAATATTTAGCATTAAAAAAAAAAATAATATAATTAAAAAATAATTAATATTAATATGGAAATTAGTTTAATTCCTAAGGAATGTATTATATGTTTTGATAAAGTAGAAGAACATTGTTATAGTTTCGTTCATTGTTCTAATTGTCGTAATTTCTATCATGAAGATTGTTATTTTACTTGGAAAAAGAAAAGTAAAGGTAAACAATGCCCCTATTGTCAATTAAAAAAGTTGACATATTACAAATTTTTTAAACCATCTTGTTGTTGTTTCCCTATTAAAAAAGGTTCTTATCACATTCCCAAAAATATTTAATTTTTCATTATATGAAATATCAAATCTACTATTCTGGATGAATAACCATATTCATTATCATACCAGATAACAAATTTATACATGTTATTAATTTTGATAGACAGATCTATATCAACAATACTACTAACATTACTTCCAATTATGTCCGTTGAAACACAACCTTCTGGAGCAAATGCAACAAATTTAGATTTGTTCTTCTCTATTAATAATTTAATTTCTTCAATAGATGGCTCTGATTTCATCACAATATTTAGATCTACCACACTCCCATTAGTTGTAGGTACTCTGTAAGCCATACCAGTTAATTTTCCTTCTAGACTTGGGATAACTTTACCTACTGCTTTTGCCGCACCAGTAGTCGAAGGTATGATATTCATACTAGCACTTCTTCCTAATCTCCAGTTTTTAAAATTTTTACTATCTAAAATAGACTGACTAGTAGTAGTTGAATGTATAGTTGACATCAAACCATGTTCTATTTTGTAATTATCTTCTAATAATTTTAGGAAAGGAGCCAAACAATTAGTAGTACAAGACCCATTTGAAATAATATTTTCACCTTGGTAATTATTTTCATTAACTCCCATCAGGTACATTGGTGTATTATCTTTGGGAGGAGAAGATATAATTACTTTAGATGCTCCATTTTTAAGATGTACAATACAATCATCTGTTGTTAAAAATTTACCTGTTGCTTCAATAACAACATCAACTTTAGCCTTATTCCAATGTAACATATTAATGTCACGAGTTTTGAATCTCATAACGTGATGATTATTAACATACAATTCGTCATCAATTATCATCATATTATTGGTTCTATCAAGTCCATGAATTGTATCATTTTTAATTTGGTAAACTAAATGGTCTAGTTCTGAACTAGATTCATTGATAGCGACTACCATAATTGATTGGTTTTTTAGATATATATTTTCAATGATTCTTAACACATTCCTACCAATTCTTCCCATTCCATTAATTCCTACTCTTATCATTAATATTTTAGACAAAAAAAATTAATGATTTATTTTTACTATAGTATTTAGTTTTTTTAAAATAATTATTTTTTAACAATTTTAGTTACACTTTTTCTAGTCAATAATATAATGATAACAATTAAAACAAGAGCACCAATAATACCATAGTAAACATTTAAGTTTGGTTTAGGACATATAGGTGCGGGTATTTCAGGAAATTCTGGTATTTCAGGACATTTAGGTATTTCAGGAATTTCCGGACAACTAGGTTGAGGTATCTCAGGACAACTTGGACAATTAGGTGTAGGACATACTGGTTTAGGACATTTTAATTCAGGACATTTAGAACATTTAGGACATTCATCCACTAATTTTTTAGGAGTACACATTTGTCCATTTTCTAATAAATCTTTCCTAACAGAATTTAACCTACATCTATCTGAAACTAAAGTTACCATATTTTCAATTATGAAATCAGCAAAATATTCAACATTACCTAATAAAGCCATTTGGTTTGGTCTTCTAAATTCTTTCATAACTATAGGTAAAAAGAATGATAAACCTAATTTAACAATACTATCTACCATATTAGCAAAGATGTGCTTCCCTTTATTATCTCTGTTTAATCTAGTAAAAAATTTAATTACAATATTCTTTATCAAAACTGACATACCACCATCAGATAAGTTTTTTGGTTTAATTAATTCGAAAAAAGTATTGATATTTTTTTCTAAATCTTCCTTTTCTAACATAAATTGTGGGAGATAGATAGATATATTATCTTGTCCGATTTTAGTATATAATCCAACCTCTAATAATTGGGGTAACATCATAGCAGACACAGCCATTATCATATTATATTTGTTGTTTAATTTTTTAAAATCCTTTTGGGAAGAAATTTCCTCCAATTTGAATATTTTAAATAAAACTTTTTTATTAATTTTAATATGATAAACACCCTTTTTATTTATAAAATCTAAGACAGTTTTTTGTTTATCATTTAGTAACTCTTTATTAATTACTATTTTTTTATCTTCAACTTTAAAAATATCTTTTTTTTGTTGTATAGCTTGCATTAAAGGATTTTGAAAATTTATTTTAAGAACTCTATTACCAATCTTTTTAGTACTGATACATTTTGCAATAGAATCTACTTTAGCTAGCGGTAATACCCTAATCTTAGCTCCAGAATCTGCAATTAATGTTAATTTTCTTGCCATGTCTCTACTTTTAATACTACCTAAACATCCATCTTCTGTCATATTTTTGAATGAATTTTTTATTTCTGTTTCTATTTTATCAACAAAATTGTTTTCATTAAATATAGTATAATTTATCTCATTTTCTAATTCTGAATTTATCGAGTTCTTACTCATACTACTAAATTTATCTACCAAATGATCAATCATCTTATCAAAACCTCCTTTTCTTTTAGCCATCTCCTCAATTTTACCAGCTTGGACAATTTTATTCATAAATTTTGGAGCGTTTTTTAAAGAAGATTTTAATGATTCAATGACTTTTGCTGATAGTCCATCTTTACGTTCGTCATCAGAAAAAATATTAACAATTGCAGCCATTTCTAATTGAGCACTTGTATCTTGTCTAATATCAATTTCAGCACCACCAGATGCTACAAGCGTAACGTCTTTTAATATATTTTCTGCAATAGCTTGAGCATTGGTCTTACTTTTAAATTCATTAACCATTTCATTAGAAGCTATCATTGTTCTACTAGTAACGAATTTATTAACATTTATAGTAAAGTTTTTAACTTTATCCTTCATTATCTTAAAAATTTTACTTCTAATCATACCTTTGACTTCTGGGGTAATCGATGACGTGTCTTGAATTTTAGCTTTGACATTTTTAATGGTATAGGGTGCTTCATGTGCTTTCTTATCTTCCCTAACTAACAAATCTTCATTCGTAGGTATATCTAGCCCTTTTTGTATGATACGTTGTGCATCTTTTTTATTTGATGTATTTATATTAACCATGTGTTATATACATATATTTACAAAAAAAATTAAACTATTTCTTCTCTAAGTTTTTGTATTTCTTCATCACTAAATGAAACTATCATATAACCCTCACTAATCATTTTTTTTATAGTATAATGATAATTTTTTACTAATTGTATTACGAATCCTGAAGCTAAAATCATGGAAAATATAGGAATAAAATAAAAAGAAAGTACGACTGGTAATAATAAACAAAGTGCTAAAGAAAGGTTTTCGTTATTATAATATTTAAAATATTGTTTTCTTTGTTTTACTTGAAATATAATAACTGTGTTAAATATTAAACCTAATATTATCCAAATACAACCAGATATAAAATAATTATTAATGTAAAAGAAACTATTATCTAAAATAAACTCAAAATGATAAAACTGCTCTAAGATATAATATAGTATTAGGATAAGTAATTGATAAACAATAAAAGTTATAAATCTATAATTAGCTACAAAAACAATAAAATTATTCATTGGTATTTTTACTGGTATAGTTTTATAGTAATTAAATTGACATTCTTGACAATTACTTCTGGCGTGTGGGTTCTCGCTGAGTTTAAACCAAAAATTTAAACACTCACGATGAACATATTTACTACTACCCCTGCATAAGCAAGGTGAAATCATATCTTCAGAGTTAGCAGAATCAAAACAAATTCTGCATTCCATTATTAGTAAATGATAAATAATATTTAAAGTAAAAATATTATTACCGTTCGTTTAAAGAATACTATTTTAATAATTTATATGAGTAATAATTCAAATTATACTAAATATAATTATTTTGCAATATTCGGACATTTCACTAGTGCTATACTAATGTCAATTCTGTATTATGATAAGCCACCACTGGTTATTCCCTATACGGAAACTTATCTTGAATGGAAACCAGTTCCTAATAATTCTACTTGTGAGCGTGGTAGTAGAGAATTTGATACTTCCGATGGTAAATTTTGTATTGGTTCTACAACTCAACCGGTTAGTTGTAATGACGAAGGTTGTTATGGAATAGATTTAGGTTGGTTAATTATTTCTTTTCATTTACTATCTTTTGTTTTTCAAAGTTTTGCTGCTGTAACTTATTTTACCCCTCCAATATTAGGTTACAAGTATAATATTATGGTTGAAAATAATAAAAATCCGTTACGTTTTATTGAATATAGTTTTAGTGCTTCAATTATGTTAATAGCTATTGCTTTACTAAATGGAGTTACAGATATTAATCTGATCACTTCAATAGCTGTGTTAACAGCATCATGTCAATTGTGTGGATTAGCAGTTGAATATATTCAAGAAAAAGCTATAAAATGGGTGGTTCATCTTACAGGATGGTTACAATTTATGTGGGCTTATGGTATTATTGGCCATGCTTTCTTCAAATCAATAGATGCAGCAAAAGAATCTTCTAATACTGGTCCTCCTAGTTTTGTTTATGTTATTGTTATCGCACTATTCTTACTCTATTCTTCTTTTGGATTTGTTCAACTAATGGAACTTATCACTGGATTAAATCCATTTACCAAAGAAAAATCATACGTAATATTATCTTTGACTGCAAAATTACTCTTAGGATGGATGATTTTTTCAAATGTTTTAGTTTTAAGCTAATTAGCTATAGATAGCTATAAAGTTTAAATGTTTTATTTTTAATAATTTTTCACTATGAACCATGTAAGGTATGATAGTGTTAACTCTTTTTTTATTCAGACATGTCATAACCATCAGATAGTCATTATTCCTGGAATGATATAATATTATATGATTATGATTATTTTTATGTTGTTCAAAAATTGCACAAAGATAAGGAAATTTTAAAATGAAATCGGTTTCTATATTACCTTTTTTATACCTATACCAATCATTCAAAACCATATTGTAATTAGTGTTATTATATTTAATATTGTAAATTATATCAGGTTTTTTTAAAAGATATAATTTGAATAGAAAACTAAACATATCCTCCATATTATATATATTTATATATTTAAAAAATAAAATACATCTATATTAAATGAAAATTCCAACACGCTATAATTTTATTTTTGCTAGTATATGTATAATATTATTCATCCAATTAATTATAATATCAACTAGTTTTGTTTTTCTTGTATATAGTATAAATAACTTTAATAACTTTATGATTAATGGTAATGCTTTATTTAATAGTATTCAAATAATAATAGACGACAATAAAGATAAGATTTATAATACAATTGATAATGTTGAAGATTTTTCTGAAACAATAAACAATTCATTGAGTAAAAATATGATAAGATTAGATTATTTATTCGATAAAAGTTTTAATCTGATAAATAAAACTGATATTATTTTTGATAATATTGATTCTAAAGTAAATTATGAAGTTAATACTTTTTCAGATAGTATGGATAAATTTAATAATATAATGACTAATCTGAGTGGAAATAAATTATAACATACAAGATTTACAATATATTGATAGATACCAATAAATGAGATATAGTATTGTTACTATGAAAATAATAATTACTAATATTGATATTATAAAACTAGTTATTATAATACCATTATTACCTTGATTTTGTGTAAGAAATGTAATTATACTTTGGTCAACATACAGAGAAAACATTATGATATTAGATGTTAGACATATTAGACCTAACAATGTATTAATAAGATCAAAGTTATTTTTCCTCTTTTTAAAAATATTTTCCTGATATGTATAAACTGTAAGAACTAATGGTGTAATAGTAAAACTAGCTATTTGTGTATTTAATAAAATTCCAAACAGAGGAATACTGGTTCTAATAGGATTATAATATGTGGTGATTATAGACCATACTATCAAAAGTAAAATGAGTAATGAGAATACTAGAGATATTTTCATTCTACATTTTATTTTAGATTGAAGATATTGATACATAATTTCATCAATATCTTCCTGCGTGTAATTTTCTGGAATAATTTTAATTCCAATATGAGAAGGTGAATTTGGTAGCGTCAATTTAGACATACATTGTTAATATGTTGAAATTATTCAATTTTTTATAAAAATTGATAAGAATAAAATTGACAATATAATGTTTTATGTAATATATAATGTCTAGTATAAAAAACGGAAATAATTTTATATCATATAGTAAAACTATAATTGGTGAAGTTGAATTTAATGAATTAATGATATCTAATGATGAAGATACTATCTTTGATTCTTTCATAGGATTTCTAGGTAAGATATGTCAACAGCTTGAAAATAATAGGTTTAATATTATTGATATTAAAAGATTATTTTCTATCTGTTTAAAAATTTTTGATATATTTATGTTTACTGAAAATTGGAAAGATGAGTTCACTGAAAAAGATATTATGGAATTAGAAAATGTTTATGACAAGACCTGTTTTATTGTTAATAATATTGATAGCAATAGTATTAATATGAATAATATGATGGAAGCTATTAATACTATTAATAATTTTTGGAATCAGAAATTAGAGGAACAGAATGATATGCATCAAACATTGATGAAAACTAACGACGTTTTAAGTAATGGTATTGATAAACTTAATGATAGTTTACAATTAAATAAGATAAGTGATTTCGTTAAAAATAACCTTAATAATAACGTTGATAATAGTGAGATGATAGATTTATATTTGAAAGATTTGGAGAAGATTTTACTGAAATATCCTAATGAGATAATTCTTAAAGTAAATAATAATATTAAAAATGATTCATCCTATTATTCTAAAAATGTTAATCAAACTAAAGAAAGAGCTGATGAACTGACAATTTATAATGTGATATCTACAGTATCTCTTCTTCTTAGTATGAAATAATATAATTATCAAATAAATTTCAGGATTTAGTTATCTTCTTTTTTTAATTCTTCCATTTTTTCTTGAAGTTCTTCAATTTTAATTTCTAGATCTAAAGCTTCATCCATCATTCCTTTTTTCTTAAGACTTTTCTTTTCTTTCATTAAAGACTTAATTTCTTTTTTAATTTCCTTAACAGTCATCTGTTGTTTTTTATCAACTTTAATTACATTACCAAAAGCATCTTTAACAGTATCAGGTGTGATATCTTTAGTTGCTTTATTCTCCTCCATATTAGCTAAAGATTCACCTTCTTTATGTAATCTACCTTTTTCCATAATCCATTTTTCAGTTGCAACAGCATTAGCGAATTCTCGGTTATGACTAATGATTACTACACCGCCTTTGAATTCTTCAATTGCTTTTGTCAGGGCACCCAATCCATCTCTATCTAGATAGTTAGTAGGTTCATCAAGAATAAGAAGATGGGGACACATCCACATACTAGCTGCCAGTACAACCTTAACTTTTTGACCCCCAGAAAGACTACTAATACGTGTGTGACTCGATTGTTCCGGTTCTATTCCAAATCCCTTAAGATGTTTTTCTACATTTTTAAGAGTAAGTGAACGGTTCATCATTCCTTGTTGTGCTGCTAGTTTTTCTTCAAATCTATTCACTTCAGCAACTTTACCCATATTTTCTAAAACTTTTAATTCTACATAAACAGTGAGGTCTTTTGGTTGATCTCTAAGAGTAATTTCATACTCTCTTGTTTTAGCTTTTTTGTTTTCTCTACGTGTTAAAATCTTTTTAAGAGTTACTGATTTTCTTAATTGTTCAGGTGTGTGTGCAACTCTAAGTTCATGTCCTAGTTCAATTTTATGAAGATAGTATTTAGAATTAACTACTTCTTCTTCTTTCTCTGCTTTAAAGTCTTCACTTTCTTTATCTACGTTGCCCGCAAAACGCCAAAGTAGATATTGTGATGGAGTTTTAGTAATGTGTTTTTCTAAATGTTGGAAAGCATGCTGAGCTACATAAGCAATACGAGCAGTATTGTTTCGCCAAATAGTACCTTCACTTGCTTTCAATTGTCCAATAAGAAGTTTAATAGCAGTTGATTTACCAGCACCATTAGGTCCAATAACTGCTACTCGTGATGACAGAGAACATGTTAATGATATATCAAAGACAGTAGGTTTATCTCTAATAGGATATTGAAAAGTAACGTTATTCATTTTAAGAATACTTTTAGTTCCCTTTTTACTATTTAGCGGACCTGGTTCTGGGAATTCAAATTTAATAACATCATTTTTAAGTTCAAAATAACCCTTCTTTTCAGGATATTTAGCTACAAATTTTTCTAACAAGTTGTCACCAGGTTCTCTAAAAGTTACTAATTTTCTGTTTTGGAAATCAATAATATGAGTACACATATCATTAAGGAAAGCACTATCATGTGATGTACAAATAATACTTCCACCATTATTTCTAAAATCAGCTAAGAAATCTTTTAACCATTGGATGTTATCAACATCTAAATGGCCAGTTGGTTCGTCAAGCATCAGAATATCTGCATTCATAAGAGTTGCTGCGCAAAGTTGCATTTTCATTTTCCAACCACCACTATAAGTTGTAACTCCCATCTCAGCATCAGCTGCTCTTTCCATTCCTGGATATTTTTTGCAATTACCGAAACCAATGTCTTGCATTACTGTTTCAACTGCTTCCCTTTTAACTGGTGGTTCCATATGATAAACATTATTACAACAATCAACTACCCAATCAATACCACATAAGTCAATGTTAAAAATAGGATATCCTTTGTCATCTTCTCCAATTTCTCTTTCATCAATTTCGTGTTCTACAAAAACTGTTTTAAGTTCATCTCTCTTTGGAAATCCATCAACTTGTTCATTGGCAATAGCTCTCATTAGAGTAGTCTTACCACAATTATTAGGACCTAATAAACCATAAAAACGGTTCTTCTTAAGATGAACAAAAGTGTTGTTCAGGAGAGTGAGAGCACCATAGGCTAGAGAAAACTCACCACGATACAAGTCAGCACCCTCTTCTTCATCTATATATCTATCTTCTTTAATTTCATTAATAGTAGCTAAACTACCATACATACTTTCAAAAATATTAAGATAATTATTACCTAAATATAGTTGATATAGTGATTCCCATTCAGCCTTATCAAAACTATCTACTCTGATCATATAATTAACTTTTCTAGCAAGTAAACGAACAGCTTCAGGTTCAAAAACACAATCACTATCTGCAATCATTTTTTCGATTTCTTCATTTTTAAATTCTTTCATTTCAAAGTCAATCTTTTTAATTTTAAGAATGGTATTATAACATTTAGTAGCAACCTCGCGAGCTTCGGGATCACTAATGTTTTCGGAACAATTTAATATCATAGGTTCCAGTTCTGGTAGTAAAGGAATAATTTCTTTGGGATGTTCTATCAGTTTACACATATTATCAATGATAACACAACTCTTACGTTTAATTTCATTTCTATTTCCCCTAAGTCCTTTTTTTAGAATTGGTGTTGTAACTGCAAGAGCTGGAAATTCAACATTTTGAACAAAAATACATCCGGCTAGATTTTCAATTGCTTCTTCTGTAAAACTATTGTTTTTAATAGTCTTAACTACATCTGGTATAAAAGGATTTAAATCTTTATTACCACAACTAGATAAAAGTTTTTCACCAGCAATTTCAGCTAATGAACTAATATTTTTTCTAAGAGAATGAAGTAAATTTGAAATATTAGAATTAATATTATTAATTTGAAAACGCATAATTTGAGGATATTTTTCAGTAAGATAAATAATTGCTTTGAGAAAAAATAAACTTTGGAAATCACTACTTGTCTTTTTTTCTTCTAATAAGATATTAAGAACATCGTTAGTTGACCATTTAGGCATCATGTCCATGACTTCAAGACATAATTTTTCAATATCATCATGTTTGAGTCCTTTAAGTTTTTTTTGTTTTAGACCCATTAGTTTATAAAGTTTTTGAATAACTAATAGACCGGTAGTCTCATTGGTGTTATTATTAAATGTATTATAATCAATACCGTTAGAAATAGTTGAGTTTAAGATAGATTGCATTGTGTTAATGTCAATACAACCTGGTAAGTTAAAAACGTGCATATAGATAAAAAGAAGGACTTTATCTTAAATCATTTTAATAATAATTAATTATATCAACATTTAAAGTCCATCGCTTTTTTTAAATATTCTGAACAATCTTTCTTATCAAAGTTATCAAGATTATCTTTCTTACATTTATTATATTCATCAAATAAAATTTGACACGTCATTGGAGTTGATTGTTGTACTGATTGTTGAGATTCTACTTGTTGATTATGTTCATCGCCTCCACTCATCATGGCTCCTACTGCTGCGTGACCTAATCCACTACCAACACCAAAAGTTGCACCAGTAACGACATTACCCATTATTGTAGAACCAACTGAAGGTTTCTTCATAGGAACAGATTTTTTAACTGGAACAGGTTTATTATTTCTCCTTTTAAAACCAGACATACTTCCTTTCCTAGGCATTAAATATATTTATATTTTATTTTTTAAATGGTATACTATAAATAAGTAAAAAACTTAAAAATTTAAAATTGAATGCT
>Ga0206130_10003392_pt1 | contig 20837 bp, 20 predicted proteins | sample Helgoland_Spring_9_FD_148637 | JGI IMG/M metagenome (GOLD analysis project Ga0206130, IMG submission 148637) | Pelagic subsurface seawater microbial communities from Kabeltonne, Helgoland, North Sea - Helgoland_Spring_Bloom_20160512_1 | ecosystem: Environmental > Aquatic > Marine > Epipelagic ... | reverse complement strand
GATTTTGTCATTTACTTATCTATTAAAAATTACTTATAATGCACATCCGCGTTCCCGAATAGCTCAGCGGTAGAGCAGTTGACTGTTAATCAATTGGTCGTTGGTTCGATCCCAACTTCGGGAGCCACTTTATCTAAATAAAGCTTCATAGCTCTTCTAGTTTAAATAATTATATACAAATGTAAGGTTCAATGAATTCTTTTGTTTTCAATATAATCAATTGGACTTTTTATAATCCTTTGGCAATAAACTTTAAGGCTTGGAATTTTGACATCAAGTTTGCTTAGTATAAATTTATTTAGCTTCATAGCTAAAATATTTATTAATCCCAAATAATTGTTGATTTCAAAATCTAATACTTCTGAATGACACCCGCCTTCTTCATTCTCATTAAGCAGATTTAAACAATATCTCTCATATGCCATCACGTGCTCTTTCCAATATTTAATATAATCTGTATTTAAATTTGAGAACTCTTTTACATCTGTTTCAGTTAGATTTCCGTTAGTGATTATAGACAATTCATCTAGCATGAATTCGAATGCATTAGGATTTGATAAAGCTTCGTCTAAAGCCTCTCTTGAGTGCCTGAAATTCATCAATATTTGCTCAGAAAGTTTTTTAATTTGTTCTCGATTATTGAACTCTGACTCTGAAATAAGTTTTGTTAATAGTTCGCAACCCTTTTCAAAAAAGACATAAGATTTAATAATAAAAGCCTCCATTTCATCAGGATGAAGATAGCTCAAAAATATCTTATGAAATTCCTTTTCGATCTGTATTGTCTGTAATATATTTGTCTCAAAAGTCTCAGAATCAAGTAAAGATCGATCATGTTTGATATCACAAAACTCAATACATGACTTCACAAATGCTCTTAAGGCATATAAAGCTGATTTGTGTTCAATACTTATGTTAGATGCTGCAATATCTACACTATTAAACATATCAAGCGACTGTTGATACTGTTTAGAAAGCTTTATAAATTCATAATTATTTATATTTTTCTTGTTAGACTCATAAAAATGATCAATATCAGATGCAATCCAGTATGAGAAATTTAATTTTGTTTGAAGTTCTAGGAACTCCCTATCTTGCTTTGTGTTTTTATTAAAAAATTTCATTATTTAACTTTAATTTTGTTGTTATAAAAAATTATATACTGTATAAATATACAGTAATAAATGAAATTAACAATATGCCTAAAATGGTATGCACTCATCTTTATCACAAATAGTATTTCTGAATATTCTTTGATCTCTGCTGAGAAACCATTTACAAAGCGCATAAAACTTTGAGTTTTCATCACTAGCATACCTCTTAATAATAATAGCTTGGTTTAATACGTCACGCTCTTGATAAGCAAGTAATTCTTCAAGATCTGAAATGTACCTATTAAGCATGCCTGCGTTTTTTAGATTTTTTTCAAGACCTTTAAAATGTTTAAGATCTACTCCTTTAGATAATAAAAATGGTATGTGTTTCTGCCAAGCAGTGCCTTTATCTGACAGAAGCATATATCTATTATAAAAGGATTTTAATCTAGCATTTTTATAGATGCGTGATTGCCAGCAACTGCAATCATTGGAATAACATTCAAAAGGATTCATCTTTAGAATTCTTTTATACTAATTGTTTTTTTTCTTATGGTGTAAGCCTCTTTTGCTGGAATTACTTTTTCTGGTTGTGCTTTGTAATTAATTAGTCCCCAATTTAAATTAAAATTTTTAAGCCTTGCATGAGTATGATTTCCCATTGCTTCTTTAAGTTTTTCCATGCACATTTCTTTATGCTTTTTTGCTTCTTTAATTACTCTATCGCATTCCATTGATTGTTTTGCATAAATTGCTAGTGACTTATCTAAATTGATAATAGATCCGTTAACATCTAAGTCTTTTGTTCTCTTTTTATTTGTAGTTTCCATAATAAATTTAATCCCTATAGTTAATAGAACTTATAGTGGACTAGTAGTGCGACAAAATGCGTCGTATAGGAAATTTGTTTTAAAAGTTAAATTAGTGAATGTTCCTGTATGCCATCAAATAGCTCAGCATATTCACATTGTTTATCGCCTTTTGGGCCGAAGCCTGAATCAGCATGATTTGGACATGAATGTTGATGTAAACAATCTCTTAGTTTTAAGATCATATTTTCAACCCATGAATCGTCTGCTTCGTATGAAATTAACTGAACATCAAACTTCATATTAGCTTTATTTAGTTTGTTATCTAACATTCCATCTTCGAAATGTTGATCACCATTTACATAAACAAAATAACCAGTATTACTAACATTAAAACCTTTCTGTCGAAGTATCCATTGATACATATCCATTTGTCTTTTATATGCCTCTTTATATACTCCGTTGAGTGTTATTTCTGCCAATCCAGTAGATTCTTCGTTTCTTCTTCCCGCTGTACTTTTGTAATCGACCACAAAAACCTCATCTGTGGCAGGGTCATGCCATACATCGTCCAAACCACCACCAATAATCAAATTGCTTGGTTCATGGTTTACTCTTAAACCCAATTGCAAAGATTTAGTCCACATCTCAAACTCATCATGCTTAAAAGGAACTAAGTGACCTAATCCATTTCTTTCCATGAAAGGATGAGGTTTTTGTATTTCCCTATATTTATCAAAATCTTTTTTTAATAGTGTGTCGGTTGCTGTATTTAAAAGGAAACCTGGCATACCAGGAAACTTAATACCTTTCACACGATTCATCCAAAAGCATGCCGGACAGTTCATAAAACTTTGTATTTGAGAACGACTTACCTCATAACGCTCTGGATGGTCTGGTTTGAATGTTCCTCTATGTCTTGGCATTTTAATTAGATATCCCTATATCTTGTAATTCATTGTATACATCATAAATAGAACTTGCTACAGCAGAGTCTAGTAGTTTTGTTAAGTCCTTTTTTGATTTTGCTGCTAACAGTAAATTAATTTCTGTGCCAGTTGCTCCTGACCATAGCTCATGCAAACTTGAAGCTGTTATATTATCACCAAGATAAAGAGGCATTAACATATAGCATACATATTGAGATGTTAATAAAAGTTTGCCATCTTTAGTTTTGTTTATAGCAATAGGCTTAGAACCACTGACTGTTTTTTGTGAATGTAAATTTAAGTATTTAATTTTTTTTAATAAATTTTGATCATAAAAATTAGAGGATAAACTTTCTTTTAAAATTATTTCCGGGGCAATTGAACCAATCGAACTTGTTCTAAAGTTTTTAGTTGAATGATTTACAACAGAAATTCTGTATTGCTTTAAATTAAATCTGCACTCAGGGTTAGAGTATGGGCCCCTTATGAAGACTTTTTTCTTGCAATTCTTTATCTTTTTTGCCTCTGTCTTTAATCTACTTTTATTAAAATCTATTGATATACCATCAGCTTTATTACATTTGCCTTTAGCATCATAAAAGATTAATAACTCCCATCCATTACAAGCAATTATTTTAATTCCACCAAGAATGCTAGGCATTATATGTATACACCTTAAATAAGTTCTCCATTCATGTGCTGCTGCAAAATGGCAAGCTTTTGCAACCATCTCTCCATTAGCTACTATATTGATATTCATGTTAACTTTTTTTATCCTTGGTTTTTTTCAAAAAAAATGATTTATATCTAGCCAATAAAAAAATATCATCAGTATCAATTTTTTGAATGAATAACTGATATATTTGATTTTTTTGTTCTTTATTAAAAAGTTGCATATCAAGATTTAGAATTTTTCGTATAGATAAATAATCAATTACACATTTGGGATTTTTTTTGAATGCTGGCATTAAAATATCTTTATCAGCTCTTATGCCAATGTGTGCTTTTTTAAATTTTGTAAGCGGGTCTTTATAAAAAATATCATCTAAAAATATTTTATCTTTTTTTAACTCATCGGCTGCATACCTAAAAGAGCTTTTGGCTTTCAAATATGCTAGCTTTACAATTTCTTTATTTGATTTAATAGGATGTGGTGCTAGTTCTAATATTTTAGAGGATATTAGAACTGCTTTTTTGATGAAATTCTTATCAAATAAATATCTTTTTGGAATCATATGATGTTTTTGAAAGATATATATCCCATGTTTTTTTAGAATTGTTAGATAGAATTTATCATTTAAAACAGAGTCAAAATATCTTTTAAATTTTGCTTGAATGAAAACATCATGATTATCTAAATAGATAAAACTTTTATCTAAGATATGTGGGTTATTTTGTAAAAAATACCTATTTATTTCTGGGGTTCTTAATGCATCAGAAACCTTGAAGTAAATTTGTTTATCTATAGCAACCCCTTTATCTCGAAACCAATTCCAAGCCTGATGTCTAATAATGGTTTTAAAAAATTGCAAATCCATACTTTTATCTAAATAATTGATAACTTCTTTATGAATAAAATCTTCTAACCAATTAGAGACTTCCCTTGCATATTTTTTATCAAAATACACTGATGTTGCGTTATAGGCATTTGGGATACATGGAAGAATATAAATAAATTCTTTTAGAAATGCTTTTGAAGAGTAAATCTTTGAATCAAGATTACGAATATAGTTAAGACATTTTGGAGATCTTTTATGGATTGAAAAATCTGATGGCCAAGCACCCAGTTCATCATAAGCTATTAAAGTTGCCTTTCTAGCTGCTATTGCTGGAGAAGTGTCATGTCCTCCTTTGTATAAATCAATTGATTTGAATTCATGAACTAAAAAACGGCACTCAGTTGAGAGCTTACCATCATAAAGTCTTGTATTCTTCCAATAAATATTGTGAATAGTATTTTTTGGAATGTTTTTTAAATCTAAATTTTCTCTAAGAAAAGCATGCACATCTTTAGTATTAAAAAACTTCCATTTGGAAAGAAAGTTAATCAAAAAATTTAAAGATTTTGTTTTTTTTAAAATTTCTCTGACAACAGCTTTTCTTGCTAATATGAATTTTTGCTTAAAATGTCTATGACATTTTTTATTTCTATTGATATATTCTTGAAAATAATTATCGAGATATTCATATGAATTTCTATAATCTTTAGAAAAAATAAAATTTTCAACAAAAATTTTTGCATACTCTTCTTCAGAAATTTCATCATTAAGCATAAATGCAAAAGCTGTATCTGGTGATTTATGTAAAGCTAATTGCTTAAAAGTTTTTTTGCTGTAAATATCAGGCAGTTCGTCCCTTTGCCATGGTGGTGACCAATAAGACCATACCCCAATAAAGCACAAATCATATAAAGTTTTATTAGAATTGATAATCTCTTTACCAATATCTTTTTCAGAAATAGATAACCGCAAAATGTTTCTCGATAAGTTAATGGCTCTTGTAATGTTTTCCTTGGTATGAATTTTTATATCATCACATGACATCAAATATCGTAAACAATGCTCCTTTTGATAAAGGAAAAAATTATCTAAAATATCTTGATCATTGAGAAAGGAATCACACGGCAAGTCGAAGCTTTTAATTTTTTTATATTGAATGTGTTTTATAAAAACATCTTTGTCGCGTTGCAATCTTGTTGATATTTTTGAGAGACATAAATATCTTTCTTTCATATGTTTTAAGACAAATTTTTTATCATCAAGAAGCTTGTATTCATTTTGAAAATTTCTTGAATCCCGACGGTTTAAGTTAACTATCTGATTTTCTTCTAAACTAAGTTTTTTTTTCATTTAAATTAAAAATTTACTGATTCTGTCGATATTCTTACAACTTCACCAAAAGGAAAATTCTTTGTGTCTTCGCCGTCTTTTGATACCAACCACATAACTGGGTTAGTTGGTATCCAGCCTGGAAACTGCTCATAGCCGTCTGTTAGATATATTGAGAGTTTATGAACTCCAAAATGGCTATTATTGTTTTTTTCTAAATATTCAAAAAAAGGAACAAAACTTGTACCTCCGCCCCCTTGTAATGTTGGAATTTGTTCAGCATGGTTAATATCAAAAGGGCCAGAAAGTTTGCAATCTGAATAAAAAAATTCACACTTTACATGTGGGTATGATCTCAAAATACCTTTTGTTTCTGCTACAAATTGATCAATTAACCCTCTTGAAATAGAGCCGCTAGTATCTATACATACAGATACCTCTATTGCATCGCACATTAAGGCTTCTAAATATAAGCCCCTGTACAAAAACCTTCTATCCAGATCATCAAAATCTGCAGGAGTTCTTCCAATATATTTCCAAAGAGCATTTCTCCAATTTATTTCCGGTTCTAGGATATTCTCAACCTCTCTTGCCATTCCAGCAGGCAAGCCACCTGTTGAGTGACTTCCATACTTATCATTTTGAATTAAGGAATCAGAGTTTTTTAGTACTTGCAATTTATCTTTCCAGTAACTTGCTATCTCCTCTTGCTCTTCTTCTGATAGCTCATTTCCAATACCGATACCATTACTATCTTCTTGCTCTTCTTTTGTTTTTTCATCATCAGCTCCAGAATTTATTGAGGCAGCGATATCAGCAAGAGATAGTTCATATTTTTTAGCTTTATACTTATCGTCTTTTAGTAGAGCTTCGTAGATATATTCAACAGATTTATCACGATATGCATGATCTATAACTGCTCCCTTAGGTAATTTAAAAGATGTGTTTCGTTGAATTAAATCGTTAACAACAATATCTGCAGCAATATTCCATATGTAAGGATCACGAGACTGCCTTCTTTGGACATGTAAAAGAGCCATATGAAGAACTTCATGAAGCATTAGAGCGTTTTGTTCAGATGAGGTTAAGCTCTCAAGAAATTTTTTATTAAAAAATATATCCCTACCGTCTGTTGCTGCCGTATCTAATTTTGTTGTTTCTTTTATTGAAGCAAAAAGCATTAAAGCACCAAAGAATTGACATTCTCTTCTTACTTGAAGCTTTGTTTTGCTGATGATTTCAGAAAAATTCATGTTATGCAGCTAAAAGTTTTTGCAATTTATCAGCTACTGACATTAATTTGTCATTTGCAATAATCATATCGACTAATTCATTTACTTTTTTGTTACTCTTCCAAATAGTCGAAATATCATAAGTACACTGGCTCAACCACTCCATGCCGCCTTTCTTATCTATGTATAAGAAAGCATTTTCAACCTCCTTGATAGTTTTTGCTCTTACTGCTAGCGCACAAGTTAGCGCATATCTTGCCGAAAGATCCTCGGGGAATTTTGGGCTCATGTTGCCTGATAAGATTGTCGGTATATCTGGCAAGCTTTTGTAAACTTTACAAAAACCTCTAAACTCTGATGCGCATCCCTGACCAATTGCTGGATCAAGATCTAAATCTGCCTTTAAAAGCTTATCACCAATATCCCAACTTCTCGGTGATGGCCATGAAGGTGAGTTTTTATCAATTTTATGAAGGTATTTTGGTCTAAAGTTTAGGAATGAAATAATCCTATCATCTATATTGTTTCTCAATGCGTAATCCTTAAACTCATCAAGCCCTGTTTTGACTTCTAAATGAATAAAACGATTGGCTAATGGTGCAGGCATATCGAAAACAGCAGCAAAATCTTCTTTTCTGTTTCCTGCACTCCATATAAACCAACCATCTGGAACTTTATAATTACCAACCTTTCTATCTAAAATTAATTGTTGAGCTATTCCTTGTACAGCAGGTGGAGCCATATTTATCTCATCTAAAAATAAAATACCCTTTCCTGAAGTTGGCAAAAACTCTGGTGGATACCAATAAGCAGTGTCATCCTTTGGGACTGGTATTCCCCTTAAATCAGTAGGAGCTAATTGGCTTATTCTTAGATCTATTAACTCAAGGTTATGTTTTTTAGCAACTGAATCTATTACTGAAGATTTTCCAATTCCAGGTGCTCCCCATATCATTAATGATGATTGAATATTATGATCAACGATCTTACCTAAATAATCAGATAGTTTTTTTATAGTTAATTTTTTCATACCTTCTCCTGTATTTTTTGATATCCTATAGTAGTATTTGATAACGACATTTTGTGTCGCATATAAAAATGACAAGACCTAAACATACAGAAGCAATTAGAAGAGGGTTTAATATTCTTTCTATGGTAAGTAGAGCTCCTTTGAGCTCTAGGGATATTCATAATAGAGTCAATCAGACAGGTATTAATGTATCTCAGCGAACCATTGAAAGAGATTTAAAGGAACTTCCTGATATTTTTCCTCAAATGATAGAAGTTGATGATAGGTCAAAACCTTACACTTATAGGCAACCAAAAAATGCTAGAAAGTATTCTGGAATGAGCCCTGAAGAGGCAATTTGTTTAGAACTTGCATTCACCTATCTTAATCCCTTGCTTCCTAATACATCGCTCAACGACATAAGACCATATCTTAAAGAGGCCGAAGCAGTATTAAATGAAACGGCTTCTACAAAAATGAAAAGATGGAAAGATAAAGTACAAACTATAAACGAAGGTTTTCAACTCAAACAAGCAAAAATTAAAGATGGAATTCTTGAAAATATTCATAAAGCTTTGTGGGAAGGAAGAACCATCAATGCTAAATATAAAGGTGCGAAAAGAAATGTTGCTAAAGATTATGTCCTTCATCCTGCAGGTATTGTTAATAGAGGAAGGATTTGTTATTTAATTTGTTCTTTTGAGGGTGACAGTAAGAAAGTTACTTATTTGCCATTGCACAGATTTCATAATGTGAATCTTATTTATGAACAACAAAGCAGTCATCATAACCAAAAAGTTGGCAACTTAACTAAGAACTTATTTGGTTTTAATCTTGGTAGAGAAAATATTAAAATTAAGCTTAAATTTTCAAAGGATGCTGGTAAACATCTATACGAAACTCCTCTTTCAAGTAAACAGAAGATCTATCAATCTAAAGATGGTTATATTATTGTTGAAGATACTGTTCCTGGTGGTGGAGAGTTAAGTTGGTGGATAAGAGCTTTTGGTGACTCTGTTGAAATACTTAAACCCCAATCTCTAAGAGATGAATTTAAAAAGATGTCTATAAGAATGGCTAAGTTATATGAAAAAAATTGAAATAAATTCCATTGAGTCGGTGATTCTCTTCACCCTTTATATTTGTGCCCAAGATGATGTTATTGCAAAGGAAGAAATAGAAGAATTGGCTGCAGAAGCACCTATTTTACAGAAATTATATTTAGATATGTATGGAGAACTTATTAATCAAGATTTGACAGAACTTATCATGGATACTGCAAAAAAATTAGAGCCTAGAGAACAATTTATAGGTAAAAACATTTCTGACACAGAACAAAGAACTTTCTCACACCTTATAACTGATCCTAAAATTCGCGATATAGCATTACTAATTAGCAGACATGCAGCAAGCGCAGATGGGTTTCATAAAAATGAAAGTCACAAGTTTAAGTACTGGTCTGAACAATGGGGTTTATCTTAATTAAAACGATTAATCGCAGAGGTAACGGTTCCCATTATTTCAAATTCTTGATCAGCTTCAATAAAGATTGCTGAAGACTCAGGGTTATCTGGCATTAAGCATATTTTGGGTTTGAGTTTTAATCGTTTGCAGACAAACTCTCCATCAATAGCGGCGATCACAATATCATTATGTTTTGGCTTAATGCTTCTATCAACTACTAATACTGCTTGATCAGTTATTCCAGAATCAAGCATGGATTGTCCTTTAGCCCTTAATAAAAAAGTAGCTTCATAGTTTTTTACATAATGTTTATTCAGGTCTATAGGATTTTCTATATAGTCGCTTGCAGGGCTTGGGAAACCTGATATAGGATTGATACTAGGTATATTTTCATATTTTTTTTTATATTTGCTTAAAAGTTTAAGATTAATTCTTTTACCACTTAAAAATGCTGAACAAAGTTTACTTGATTTAAACAAATAAGACTCAAAAGAAAAAGGATCATCATGTGCTATCTCATGCCCAATTTTTGAGTAGATATTTCCAAATCTAAATCCGTGATTTGAAATTATCTCCCTTAAAGGTAAGGGATAGTTATAGCCTTGAAAAATATAATTTGCAGCAGTATATGAAATATGAAACAGCTTCCATGTAATAGTTTTCTCAAGTTTCTTGACTCTTCTATCACACTCAGCATTTAATTTTGCGTATTTTTTTTTAATTAATTGCTTTTTCTTTTGTAAGGATTTGATTTTTTTTGCTTTTAAAAAAACGTCATCTTTATATTTTCTAGCTTCGTAAATTTCTCTATTAATTTTAATTAATTCTTCTGGATCAGTTAAGTGTTTTTTTAGTTGAGATAGGATATATAAGTCTTCGATTGTTTTTGTTGCTAGAAACCCTCGTTTTGTAAAAATCATATCTATTTACATCCTAAGACTGTTTCAAAAAAACCTTTTTTATCTTTGCAATCTTAAAAATATCATCTTTAGGTAATTTCTTTTTATAACATTCCCAAACATAATCTTTTTGAGCTTTTGTTTTATTAGTCAAATCTAAATGCGTCATTTGTATTTTTAATAAACGTTTGCATAAATTAATTTTTGGATTGGTTTCTGCAAACATGGCCGCTTCAATTAAGTCAAAGTCTTTTCGCTTTTCTGGGGCCATGTCTTGATAAACAAGTCCATTTTTATTAATCAAGTTTTTAAGAGTTTCTTTATCACAACGAGAGTGATTAACATGACGAATTATCTGATTATATTTTTTTAAAATAGTTATCACGAGCTTAGGCTGTGATATATGATTGATTAAAAATGGGTATTGCAATACAAATTCAATGATCGATTCTTTGTTATCTTTTTTGATTGAATTAAATTTTTGTAAAATTTTATCTTTAAAATAGGTTATATGTTTTGCAAATTCTTTAAATTTAAGTGTCGGTATATTTAATTGCATTGCCTTATTAAGTTTTGTCTGCCCAACATCAGAGCCAAAGACTACAAAATCTGTATTTTTGGATACAGCTTTTTGAACAGTTAAACCAATTGAATGAGCTAGTAATTCAACCCCTTCCCTTGTTTTTCCTTCAATCTTTCCAGTAAAAACCACCTTTTTATTTTTAAAATTAAGAATATTCATAATCATGTAAAAAATAATTAAGTTAAGTTAATCTTAGTTCTTTGTTGTAAAAGAAATCTAAATTTTCAATCTTTGTAATTTGAGGATCTGATGAAATCGGGAGATTAATTTCATTGCTCTGAAAATATTCATAAAAGCCTGTATTCATTCCAGGAAGTTCAAGCTGTTTTTCTGTTTTTTCTCTCATGTTCATTCTTAATTACTCCTTTTTAATAATTTATATAAACTATCTTATTTATGAGTAGCGACAAAATATGTCGCATATAGGATTAAATCTGAAGAAATTTTTTTACCCTTGCAAGTTCAAATATATCCTCAGATGGTATTTTGCTCTTAATAAATAGATAAATTTTATTTCTTCTATTTTTAGGGAGATTGCTTATATTTAACGTTAAAAAATAGTTTAAACATTCGTTGAAAAATTAATCGTTACTTGAGTATTTAGATGGCAAATATCGGAATAATTCAAAATTAATAGTTATTAGTTTTAGTATTAAATCTTACAGTTATAGTTACTAGAGTCACTTGTAAAACGTGTGTATCTACCCATAAATATTTAAATGCAGTCCCCAATAATCAAAGTTATTTTCTTTACAGAATGAACAATTTTCTCTAGAAAATTTAAGGTCTTGAATTCTTGTATTAATAGTATGTTTTTGCAAATTTGTAAGTCTAATCTTAGATCTATGTATTTTAAGTATCTGTGCCTTTGCTAATTCATCAATACTACTGAATCTATGCTTCAAAATAGTTGAGATCTTTTTATATTTAATTTGAGATTTAAGAGATTCTATAAAACTATCTATAAGGTTTTGATACGATGATTTACCAAAAAGTTTTAGAGCGCTCTTCTGATCATGAATTGCAAGTAAAAATTCATATTTTTGAACATAGTTCAAACTATTACTTTTGATTACATCTATAAGAAAAGATTCTAGTTGACCTTTTCTTAATATGAATAAATTACTGTTTGAGGATATTAACTTAAAAAATTCCAATGATTTTAAACCGTTTGTTTTTAAATTAATTTTTTTCATTAAATCATCCAACAAAGTTGATTTGTATTTATTAATGACTGCAATAGTTTTTTTATCTACACCCACCCAGTAACTTTTATCTTTTACATCCGAAAGTATCACAAAGACACCAGATAAAAGGCTTAACTGACTGTCATTTAATTCATTTATGCTAGTTAGTTTTTTAATTTCTGCATCTAGCTGATTATAAAATTTCTCTTTATCAATTTTGGGATTAAGTAGCCTTGGGGCTCTATCCATAAAAAGTCTATAGTGCGTGTCATCCCAGAGCTCAAAAAAATATTTTTTTGGATTATTGTTAAATAATAATGCGAGGTCATTAAATTCTTTTTCATGCTCATCATATGATAGTGAGTGATATTGATTATCTAAAAATAATTTTTGAAGTTTTGATTCTTGTATATCATAAACTTTGGCATAGTCGCTTATCAGTTCATTTATTATTTTTTCTAAAGACGATCTATATTCTTCTTCAAGAGTCGTTTCATCATATTTTCGTCCAAAGTAATTTTCTTTATGTAAAAAGTCCTCATTTAAAAATGTTATAAATTTAATAAATTTATTTTGGTCCATTTTTCTTGGTGCATGATAATCTTCTAAGATTTTTTTTACTTGTGACTCATTAAAATTTTCGATCAAACTTCCAAATAAAATATTATTTACTACTTTTTTAAATTTCTTATTTCTAAAAGAGTTATTATCAAAATAAATATCTTTGATACATTCAGAAAAATCATCCCTGACTAATTTTTTAGATTTCTTTTTATGAATCTCTTTTAGTTTTTGATATCTTTTTAAGGCTAGCTCACTAAAAGAACCCCAAAGAATGTTAATTGCTTTTAGATGCAATAAAACTGAGTCTGAGTTATCTTTTTTTATTGTTGTAGCATAAACTTTGTCACTACAATAAAAAAAAATTAGTTTGTTTATTAAATTTAATGGCTTCTTTAGCATGCCATATGAGTGAGGAATCCTTAATTTCTTTACAGATGCATCATTTTGAATTGCTTTGTACATATAGGCACAAAATAACTCTAAATATTTAATAAAATTCTTATCGGATAAATATCTATTTAACTTAGAAGATCTATCCTTTTTATTGAAATTTAATAAAGATAAAACTTTTAAAGCGAGGGTTATTTCATTATCGTTTTTATTTTCATATGCTTTTTTAATTAAAGCAGTAATTTCGTCAACTGGCATCGAATCTAACAAGTCTCTAAATTTTGACCTAAACTTTTGTTCAAAAGAATTGCTCTTGTAAAGGCTATCAATTTTTGTATTTATGTTTTCGAAATATTTATCGCCAACTTCATTGTGATGATAATTAAGAGCTAAAGAAAATCCTTTTAATTGCTCCATTGAAGCACTTGTTAGTTCCTTAATTTCACCATGAGAGCTTGATACCAATGTTTTTAGAATGGCCAAATCTTCCAACCATGCTCTCATTTTAGAATCGCCATATAAATATATATATTTATAAATAACGGTGATTTTTTTAGGTGAACCAAAAAATCTATAGTTATCTCCTGAAAAATCTTTACTGTATCCAGAGTAAAATCGATATCTTAAAAAAGCCTTAATGAATTTTTCTTCTAATTGGTTGAAATCTAAGCCATTAGCCATCAATGCTTCTTTTGAAATCAACAAAAATAATGCACTGTGATAATAATTATTTTTAGGCATAAAATATTTATTAAATTTCTTTGTTGTTTTGCTCTCTGCAAATTTATCGTTAAGAGTCTGTAAGGCTGGTATGTAGCTAGGTAATGCCTTGTGATCATAAGTGCGTCCCGCAGTTTTATTAATCATTTTATAAAGATCAAATGCTGATTCAGCTATTTGTAGATTCCTTGTATGGTTTAGGCTTTCATTTGCATAAACAATTAGATTGGTAGATTTGAGTCCATTGCATATTAGCTGAGATTGATTTATTGGTTGAGATATTAATTCTTGATAATCTGTTTTTAGATTTTTTTTAAATTGTTCACAAATTTCTGGAAACTTGTTCTCAAAAGTTACTGGTTTAAAAGATGCGCCTGAAGTCTTTGCAAGTCTTTTTTCGTTATCATAAATATCTTTTTCATAAGTCTCTTCGCTGCCGTCATACCAAGCACGAACAGCTTTTTCAGTCCATACTCTATTGGCAGCAATTTGATTAAAAATGCTGATTCCTTTTTTCACTAAATTCATTTGTAAATAAATAATAGAAACCAACATATAAGCCATAGCTTGTTTTCTTGAAAAATTTTTATTAAGGAACGTTTGCCTTGCTTTATAGTTATTGATGAAGAGTTGTAAACGCCTATCAGCCTCATTTCTACTAATTATCTTTAATTTCCATAACTCATAAATTAAGAACAACTGTTCTCTGTCAGATGTGCTTTTATATGCTTCTACTTTTTCTAATAAGAAATCTCTAAGTTTTTTATTATTTGAATCAAGGATGAGTTTTATTAATAAGGATCTGTAGCCCCTTCTCATTAAAATCTTTAATAGCTTAGGGGCTAGGCTTCGATCAGCTTCATAGCCTTTATTAATTACAACTCTAAAGTATTCAATGAGAAAAAGTATATGTTGGTCTTTTAGTGGTTTGGATAGTAAAAAAAGAGTCCTACTACTAGTGTGTGTATCATTCAAGTAAGTAGCATTTATGATTAATGAAAAAATGTATTCATCACTTATCTTCTCACCAAGAAATAAGCTAGCTTTAAGCTTTTTATATTCATTGCTCAGGCTTGACTTGTAGTAGTTTCTTACACTTTCATTGCTATTAAATTCTTCTTCATTAATCATCATAATTCTTAATACATAAAATTTATGTTGAAATTATTGATGAATGAAACGACAGAATGAGTCGTTTCTAGATTATTGTTACTTAAGAAGTTTAGTTATCTAAATCAATTGAATGGGCATTTTATGTCGTACAAAAAAAATATTAGAAAAGTTAATCGGCGATGATTTATTTTGGAATAAATCTTTTTAATTAGAAGAGGTTAAATTAAATATTAGAAATAATTATTTCCTTATATTTTTTTCCTTTAGAGTCATATGACATAACATTTGCCCTATCAATAGGCCTATGTTTCCATCCATTTTTTTTATCATATAACTCACAAATATCATTATCATTTATGTTTGTAAGAATTATATGACTACCTTCTTTATTTTTATTTTGTAAGATCTCTGAAAGCTCAACTTGTGCATCCCAGTCAAATTGGTTGGCAGAGTACATATCGAAGGAACTTTGATTAGTTTTGGTTACATACGGAGGATCTACAAAAATTAAATCATCTTTGAGAGCATTTTTAATACTAACCCTAAAATCTTCATTTATTATTTCTGCATTAGAAAGCAGCTGACTATATTTAATGAACTCTTCTTTGGTAACATTAAAATCCTTAGAATCCCCTATAGGTACATTAAATTCATTTTTACTATTAACCCTATATATGCCGTTGTAACATGTTCTATTTAAATAAAGGAATCTAGCAGCTTTTTGTATTGAATCTACAAGGCCATTATTTGCTCTTGTTTCATAATAATAATCTTTGCAATGCCTTTTCATATGCTCTTGAGCATAAAAATATAGCTCATTAGGGTTTTGTTTTAGACAGTTATAAAAACCAATCAAGTCAGAGTTTATATCAGAAAGTAATGAAGTATTTTTAGGCTTTAAATATTTAAAAACAGCTCCGCCACCAAGGAAAGGTTCGATATATCTATTGTACTCAATTGATGGGTAATTTAGAAAAGCTGTTGTATTAAGACTTTCATTGCTATGAAAAACCTGAGGATGGTTCTTAGTTAGCCAACTTTTGCCACCAGCCCATTTAAGAAACACTTGTTATAAATTCCAGTACTCTTTAACAAATTTAAAATATTTCATTTCCTGGTCATGAATATGACCATCTCTATTCATTATATCCTCTAAATAACCTATTGCTATTTCTTGAGATTTCTTTGATTTTAGACTTGAAGCAAGTTCAATAGCTATCCCTTCTAAACCGGTCTTTTCTCTTAAAAAAGAAACTTCACTGACTAGATCTGATATTTCATCCTCAGAGATTTTATAAATAGAATGTTTTTCAATTATTTCAATGACTTTTTGGTACTCTTTGTCATTTATATCTCTATCAGAAATCATCATCAATATTGATAATTTCTTAATAGTATCTTGTGTATTTTTGATTATTTGATCTTTATCTAGCATAAGATTACTTTTGTTTTTCTCTAAGCTTTCTTAAATCTTTGCTAGCTTGCTGAAGACCAAGAACTATTCCATCAACAAACCTTTCAAGATCTGTATATTTTTTTGTTGATTTCTTTAATCTTCTAATAGTGGTAGGTTGAATGATCCAATCTCTAAAATCTTTTATCTTTTCATACTCTGCATTTCCTACTCCGCCCTCTTCAGCTGCAAGTGCCGCTTCTGGCATTGAAAGCTCACCATTTAAGAAAGCAGTTATTACGTTTGTTTTGTTGTGCTTATTATAAGACTCAGAAATTTTTTGACAGTCTTGTCTAAATCCAACAGCAGCACCACCTTTATCTAGTGGAGTATTTAAATAATAGTCAATACTTTTCTTTACAGCATTATTAAGCATATCCTGTTTTGGGTTATCAATATTTTTTGTAGCCTCAGGATCTATTGGAAGGTCATAGTTAAATGTTTTTAATGTTTTTATATGCATGCCTAGAAAGAAATTGGTCCAATAAGAAATCTGTTCCTCTTGAGTAGAATAAGACATGTCTCTCATAAAATGCATAATTTTATAATGCTTTCCTACCGAGCCTTTGCTTTCTCCAAATTCTTCACTGACCTTTGAAATGGCATCTTTTTTATTTGCTCCTAAAGCCTGCTCTTCTTGTATAGCCCGATAGATAAAGCCTCCAAGTTCGAAAGGTGGCCATGGATTTTTTCCCTGCATATGAAAAGCACCTACAAGCTTTCTTATAGACTCTTGAGTCGTTCCATCAGGAAGTTTTTTTACTTTTACATAGTTCCATTTTTTTACACCTTCAACCCCAGTCCTATCAAAGAGCATTGCTACGGCTAATCTAGAGTTTCCTTCATATACTATATATCTATCAGTTTTTCCTGAGATATCCTTAGCTACATATAAGGGATCATTGATTGCACCATCTGTTTTCACATTCTTTTTAAGCCTATCAAGATCTTTAGTCTTAATTAGAGTCTCGAAAATATGTTCCTTCTCTTCGCTATTACTCATTGCAGAAATATTCGTAAGTTTTTTTTGTAATTTTGTGTATATTCTTGGATTATCAACCCAGAAATGAAGATCATCGATAGAAACTAATCCTTCTTGCATTTCAATTTCAACTTTATTAATAACATCAGAATTAATATTAGGAGGTTTTATAAATAGCTCGCTTTTGTTATTTTTTCCCAAAATTTATCTCTCCTTAAAAGTAAAAAAAAATATTACTTGTTACTAAATTCTATCAATTTTGCAGCTATCAGCAAATAAATTTATTAAAATATAATAGTTTTAAATTACTCTAATAAAATTTCTTTTAATATTTCTACAAAATCATATCTGATATTTTCATCAAATTCTTCTTCGTCTATGTCTCCTTGTGAATATCTTGCAACTATTTTTTTTGCCTCTATCAGAGCATCTATCCAATAGTCAATCGAATTGGTTGCAAGTAATTTATATATATAACAAGTTTTCTTTTGCGTCATTCTATGAATTCTATCTTGAGCTTGAAGATAGCTATCAAGACTAAAATCTCTATCAAAAAAAATTGCATAATTTGCTTCCGTAAGAGTTAATCCCTCTTTAGCAACACCTGGAGTGGCAACTAGAACATTAATCTTGTCATTTTTTTGAAAAATATTAATCAATCTATTTCTTTCATCTAAATCTTTTTTACCGTGAATGCCTACGGCATTTGAACCAATGTTTTTAGTTATAAAATCGACATTGCTAACAAAATTTGTCCAAACTATAACTTTAGAATTTTCTTGTTTAGCTTTATCAATTATTTTAATAGTTTCTTTTAGTTTAGGCGGGATTAGATCATAACTTTCATCAATTATCCTAGGATTTGAGCTTACCTGATTTAATCTAAGCAATCTTTTTAAAATAACTTCTACATTTTCTTCAATTAACTTTCCATCCTTAAGTATTTCTGCAGAAAGCTCAACCTGCATATCTCGATACAATATTTCTTGATGGTTATCCATTAATACTGATGTTTCAATAAATCTTTTTCCAGGCAGCTCAATGCCAGCAGTTTTTTTTGTTTCCCTTATGAAGCAATCCGACAGTCTTTCTCTTAAATCTTTTAATGCATTTTTAAAAATTAGTTGTGATGCGTAACTTTCATTCAAATCATTTCCAAGATCATAGTCTTCTTTAAAATTATCAAAATTTGTACCTAGTCTTTCACCAAAATCCAAAAAAAATATTTGCGACCAATAGTCATATGGCCTATTAGCTACAGGCGTTCCTGTCATAATAATTCTTTTAGGTGATAGAGCTGCTAACCGATGAAGAGCTTGTGAAATTTTTGCTTTAGGATTTTTTATGATAGTCGACTCATCTAATATGATACCCATTCTTCTATTTTTAAAAAAAGCCTCAAAATTATCTAGACTTGAACGAATTAATTCATAATTGCATAAGTATATAAACCCTGGGCTATTAAATTTATACAAATTATCTTCTTTATCATTTGAAAGGACAACAGGGGGAAGGTTCCCATGAAAATCAAGTTCATTTACCCAATTATTTATCAAGCTTTTCTTGCAAACAATTAAGACTGAATCGACTTTATTTTCTTGAAGCCAATTAAATGTTAAATCTATTGCTATTTTTGTTTTCCCTAATCCCTGCTCATGAAATATTGCAAAATAGGCCTTATCTTTTATCAAGTTAACCGCATCTTGTTGGAATGCAAAAGCGGTCTTACTGAGTCTAAGTATGGGTTTTTTTCTGGCTAAGTTCATTATTGAAATAGTTCCGAATTATTTAATTGGTCAATAATGATAATATTTACATCTTTAGCATCAAAGAGTAATTTTTTTTGATTGATTAGTAATTCAATATCATTTCTAAAGTCTATATCACATGCATATATTAAATATTTATATTTAACCCTTTTAACTTTTAACGCATTTAACATGACATCTACTTGTTTACTATGCCTAGCCTTTGCTTCTGGATTATTACTTTGAAAATCATTGCTTGATTTAGCTTCCCCATAAATCTGGAATTTATCGCCCCAAAAATTATGAGCTATTACGTCTGGTCTGCATTGTTTTTGTTTATTGTTAACATATGCAATGAGCTCAGGATTTCCATTTTTATCATCTGAGCTAATGTATAAATCTGAGCATTTAAATAGAGGATTATTGATAATAAATTTTACAATAGCTTCTTCTAATTGAGAATGTGTCATTAAGCAACTTAGTCAGTATCGATATGATCCAAGAACTGATTAAGATCTAAATTAAGCATTAGCAAACTATCAAGATTTTCTGAGTCTAAATTTTTTAATTCTTCGATTGTTGTTTCTCCAATCTTAAGCTTAAGCTCGTCTGCTAGTCGACTAATATCAGCCTCACTAAGCTTGATATCTCCAACATTTATATCTCTTGGAATTAACTTTAAAGCATCTTTAATTTTTAAATTTTTATCAGACAAGAATGCTTCCCTGGAAATATCATTACTTAAAACTGTTGGAATCTTTCTTACATCATCAGCTGCTGATTCTATTTTTCCTTGTTTAATCCATTTTGCAAATTTTGCTTTTGGGTGCTCATCTGTTATGTAGGTTTCTAAAGCAGCGCTAATACTTCCTGTATTTGCATTTACAAATTTTGACATCTCTTTTTCATTAGCTCTCCCACCCTCAGCTTCATTGGTACCAGCAAATAATGGCGCAAAGTATTGATTAAAATCATCATAAGCCGTCAATAAGCCTTCTAGTTTACTGGGCGTACCTCCAATCACCTCAACTATTTCAGGAAATGTCTTAGCATTATTTTTAATCATATTGCTTATATAAGCGCCTTTCGCATACAAAGACCATTCTTTTTTTCCAACAAAATGCGCACCCAATCGAATCATTTCCAACATAGGATCATCGATATCTTTATAAATCAATGCAGGAATAGTTTGCCAGAATGAAATATCTGGGTACCTTTCAAGATTTTTATTGTAAATAGACAATCTTGTATTTCCCTCAATACATAAATATCTATCTCCTTCAGGGCATACTATTATAGGATCTAAAATTCCATGTGTTGCAATTATTGATTTCTCGAGCTCAGTTATACCAGGCCCATCTCCACCAGGAGCATTTCTGAGAACATTTAGAATATTCTCTCTATTTGGTTCAATATTAAATGTTTTTAAGCTTTCTACTATTCTCGGATTATCTGGATCTGGATCTATTATATTTATATCTAATTCTTTAAGTTCTCTATTCATTCTGTCTCCACCATGTATTAGTTCTTATAGATTATCTATCATAAATTTTTTTAGCAAGTTATAAATATTATCTCTTGTCATATTAAAAGCTAGTTTCGATTCAATTTTATTATATTTCAGATTTGCTGGATCTTCATTCATCCAATGCAAGCTTTTAGCTTTAGTTGGGAGAAGTGGGCAAACTTCCTCTGCACAAAGGGTGATTGCAAAATCTAAACTATCAATAAAATTTTTATCTAAGTCGTCAGTGGACTTTGAATATTGATCACGAATATCTATTCCTATTTCATCCATAGCAATTACAGCATGCGGATGAACTTCTCCTGATG
>Ga0206130_10003389_pt1 | contig 20853 bp, 31 predicted proteins | sample Helgoland_Spring_9_FD_148637 | JGI IMG/M metagenome (GOLD analysis project Ga0206130, IMG submission 148637) | Pelagic subsurface seawater microbial communities from Kabeltonne, Helgoland, North Sea - Helgoland_Spring_Bloom_20160512_1 | ecosystem: Environmental > Aquatic > Marine > Epipelagic ... | reverse complement strand
CGAAGGGGTGTATTGGGACGTGTTATGGCAGTACAGACAAGAAACGTACAACAAAAAATACTTGGCTGAGTTTAATTGAGCACAATATTACTCATAGGTTGCTGTGGATCAGGGAAAACTTGGGTGATGCGGCAGGTCATTAAGCATTTCAAGCTGGATAAGAAAGCAAAAGCCGGGCTGATACGATTCCAAACAGACGGCAAGCTGAGTGTTTTGGGAAAGTACGATGGCGGCTTGTTCGAGGGAAGTGACAGATTGTCGATGGCTGTAATGAAAGATTGCGCTATGTTTGAGAAGGTACGCGCAAAAAACGAGATGATCGTTGTATGCGAGGGCGACAGATTCACCAACAAGACCTTCATAGAGACTTGTAAGCCGTACATCATAAAGCTGCTAGACGATGGAGCGGCGGGAAGGATCGCCAGAAAATCAAACCAATCAGAGAGGCATATCAAATCAATCAGAACCAGAGTTGAAAACATCAAGGCGCACAAGACGGTAAAGGACAGCTCAGAAGCCTTTGAAGTGATAAGGGAGATGGTATGCAAAGAGTTGACCTGAAGAAGATTGATCACGACGTTAAAACAGGCGAGGTTTGCCCGTACATCAAGCCAAACATCGTCGATGATTCTGTGTTCTATATTGACGACGAGGCAGTGGGCTTCTACATAAGAAAAATGCCTGAAAATATGCTCAAACTTGCGGACATATCCAATTCAGAGTTCAGGAGCAACCGCGTACCAAAGAGCAAGATGAACCGATCAGATACCGTGAAGGCGGTAAAAGACGGGGCTTCATACAAGGACGCGGCAAAGTTTGGAGTGTCTCAATATTCAACAATACTTGGGTCAACACCGCCGAGACCGCACATGAGAAGACCATACGGGTCAATCTCGTCTGTACATTCTAATCCAAGCACAAAAATGTTTGTTAAATCTATGTTGCTATTGGAAAGAGAAAGCGGGAAACTGTTGCAAAGGATATTGCCCAAACAATACGCCAGACAACAAGAATTAATGAGCGAGATCCCTGAAAAATGGAAATTTGGGAGCCTATTTACAAGTTCAATCTCAAATTATAACATTTCAGCGGGCTTTCACAGGGATAACGGGAACCTACAAGGCGCAGTCAACGTAATAATCTGCAAGCGTAACAACGCGATTGGGGGCGATCTTCATATACCAGACTACAATGCGACGATAGATCAAGTTGACGGCTCAATGCTGGTATACCCGGCTTGGCGAAACGTCCATGGAGTGACGCCGATTGAAGCCACTCATGAGGGCGGATACAGGAACACGTTCATATTCTACGCCCTGAAAGCGTTTAAAAACCTAGAATGAGACCGTATAAACACCGTATAAACCTGAAAACAAAATAATTTTGTCGCATCTATAAAAGGCAAAGCATGGCCACAAAAGATCCAAGAATAGACAAGCTGGGAGTTGAGGGGTATAACAAGCCCAAAAAGACCCCGAAGCATCCAACCAAGTCTCACGTTGTATTGGCAAAGGACGGGGATGAAATAAAAACGATTCGTTTTGGTCAACAAGGGGTTAGCGGCTCGCCACCGAGGAAAGGCGAAAGCGATGCTGACAAGGCAAGACGAGCCAGCTTCAAATCAAGACACGCAAAAAACATCGCCAAGGGCAAAATGTCTGCGGCTTATTGGGCAAACAAGGAGAAATGGTAATGTATCCAAAGAAAAAGAAAGTGAAAGGCAAGCCAAAACCTAAGCCTAGACCCAAGCCCTAATGAATGACTAACCCTGTAGGAAGGCCGCGATTGAATATAGATCCCGAAGCGCTTAGAAAGCTGTGCCATCTGAATTGTACTGTGGAGGAAATCGCAGCATTTTTTGGATGCAATAAGAAGACAATTGAGCGCCGGATGGCTGAGGATGAGTCGTTTGCCGAGATTGTAGACAATGGCCGGTCTATGGGCAGGTTATCAGTCAGGCGGCATCAGTTTAGGATCATGGAGGGCGGGAATCCTACAATGGCGATTTGGTTAGGCAAGCAGTTGTTGGGTCAATCTGATAAGCGCGAGGTTGAAGTGTCTAGCGAAAGCCTAGAACAGACCTTGTTAGAGCTTGCTGAAAACCTGCCTGAATGATAAGCGCCGCAACCAAACGCGAAGCTGAAAGATGGTACAAGCTGAAGGATATACCGGCTCAGCTTGCTTTGGTGCGCGATAATGTACGCTTCAAGGTTGTCCCGGCGGGGCGAAGATCCGGCAAGACAGAACGCGCCAAGCGGTACGTTGTACGTCAGGCAATGCAGAATCCGGGCAAGTCTTACTTTCTAGCAGCGCCGACACGAGATCAAGCCAAAAAGATATTTTGGAATGATATCAAGTCAATGACGTTCAGCACGCTGCATTCAAAGCCGCCTAGCGAAACTGAGCTGATGGTAACGCTGCCGAACAACGCAACCATTCACGTTATCGGGCTTGACAAGCCGCAAAGGATCGAGGGGCAGTTGTGGGCCGGGGGGATAGTTGACGAGATAGCTGACTGTAAGCCGAACGCATGGGCAGAGAACATTAAACCGGCCCTAGACACTGTTAATCCTCAAAACCCGGACTACCGGGCATGGTGCTGGCTAACAGGCGTCCCTGATGGCCTGAATCACTATTACGACATAGCCCAATATGCTCAGAACTCAGGCGACGATGAATGGGCGTTTTACACTTGGAAATCTGCTGAGGTATTGCCGCCGGACATTATCGAGGCGGCGAAGCGTCAGTTGTCGATAAGGCAGTTTAGGCAAGAGTATGAAGCCAGCTTTGAGACTGCCCAAGGCAGAATCTATGAAGACTATTCGTTTGACAACAGAGTAAATGACACCATACAACCGCACGAGCAACTGCTTTGGTTTCACGACTTCAACTACACCCCGCTCAGTTCTGGCATTGGGGTTAGGCGCGGGGAAGACATTTATTGCTTGGACGAGATAATACTCACAAGCGCCATAAGCCGACAAAGCGCATTAGAGTTTGTAGAAAGGTATAAAAACCATGATAATAAGCACGTCTTGATTTATGGCGATCCGGCTGGTAGGGCTGGCGAAAAGCATGGCCACGAATCGGACTACACCGAGATGGAAAACGTGTTGAAGTCCAACGGTTGGAAACTCAGCCGCAACGTGAAAAAGGCAGCACCGGCAATCAAAGACAGGCAGAACGCTGTCAGGGCCAAAATAATGAACGCGAACGGCGAGCGGAGCTTGTACGTTAATCCGGCCAAAGCACCATATACGGACAGGGGCTTGGCGACTGTACAGCTGAAGAAGGGCTCGACATTCATCGAGGAGGATTCTGAGGTTCAGCATATAACCACGGCGATTGGCTACATGATTGACGTCATATGGCCTATTAAACAGCCGATCAGAGAATTCAAAACGAGGTTTACAATATGAGCGTAGAATCGCAGCACCCAGAGTATCGCAAGTATTTAAAAGTCTGGCAGCGGATTGAAGCAGCCGTTGAAGGGACTAGAGCTGTCAAGTCTGGCAAGACGATGTTCCTGCCCAAGCCAAATCAAGACCTAGACGGTGAGAGCTTTTACGGCACGCCTATCCAGTCAGAAAACGATGTCAGGTACAAACAATACCTTGAGCGCGCGGTGTACACGAACTTCTGCGGAAGAACCCTTGCCGGGCTGAAGGGCGCGGCTTTTAGAAAGTACCCGTCAATTTATCTCGCTCCCGGCGTTGAATACTTAGAAGACTCTGCGACGGCGGACGGTACAAGCTTGGTTCAATTAGCAAAGGATGCTGTAGCGGAAGTGCTGAAGAAAGGCAGAGCGGCTCTGTTGGTAGACTACCCTTCAGTTGAAGAAGGTCTAACCGCCGAACAAGTGACCCGGCTAGACTTGAAGGCTCGGATTGCTTTTTACACCCCGGAAGCGGTTATCAACTGGCGAATGCAAGGGCAGAACGGCAGAAGCGTTATGACTCTTTGCGTTCTGAAAGAAATGTACAACAAATCGCAAGACGAATTTGACTATGATGAGGACGTTCAGTACAGGGTTCTGAGGCTTGATGAATTCGGGTACTCGCAACAACTGTACCGGGACGATAAGCCGTACACTGAGCAATTCTACCCGCGACAACCCAACGGTCAGACGTTTGACTACATTCCTCTGGCCTTTATGGGCTCAACTAACAATGACGCAACGGTAGACAACCCGCCGATGGAAGCGTTGTCAGAGGTCAATATAGCGCACTATCGAAACAGCGCAGACGTTGAAGAGAACTCTTTCATTCACGGCCAGCTTACACTAGGGGTCACGTCTGATTTGTCGTCTGAGCAATGGCAAGAAATGAACCCGGCAGGGATTGTAGTTGGAGCAAGAGCCGGTCACTTTTTGGGCTCAAACGGCGGCTTTCACAGCGTACAAGCAAACGCATCAAGCTTGACCAAAGACCTGATGACCGAGAAAGAGCACCAGCTAGTGATGATCGGCGCGCAGCTAATCACCGACAAGAACAGCAATCAAACAGCCAAGGCGGCGATGATACAGCACGCATCAGAGCACTCTGTTTTGGCCGATGTCTGTAACAACGTAAGCGAAGCGATGGAGCTTGCGATTGACTGGTGCGCGATGTTCATGGGCGCGGTAGGTGAGAACGAGTTTGAGATCAACACGCAATTCTTTGACGATACAGTTGACCCGCAAATGATCATTCAATCGATTGCTATGTATGACAGAGAGCTGCTGACCTCTGGCGACGTTCAGAACTACGCAAGAAAGGCTGGCATATTACCGGAAGGCCGAAGCAACGACGATATTGACAACGACATGAGTGACGTATATGAAGCAGGATCCGACGAGGACGAATTCAGTCAGGCAGGCGTGGCTGAGGCAGCTGAGGAAGCGGTTCAGGGAGCTTAATGGTCGAGTCAACCGCCTGTTCTCGCAAGGCCGGGCACCTTTAGACCCAGAGTTTACTGAGTTTTTTCAAGGCTGGATCACGCAGCAGAGCAACCAATTACTTGGCGGTGATTGGCAGGATAAGTATGTTGAGCAAGCATACGCCAAAGGCATTTTGTTGTCGGCAATTCCGTCTGGTCTGGACAAGATACATACCGACGCAATCAAAGAGCTTCAGATACAGTCCAGAAACGACGTTAATGCAGCTTTAGCGGTAATGGTGGCTCAATCTACAGACAGAGTTTCGCGCGGAACCTTGGCAGGTATATCGAAGCGCGATATGGCCAATCAAGTCAAAGACAGGGTTGATAAGATCGGCAGGACGCGCAGCTTGTTGGTCGCCAATACAATGACACCGTATTCAAGCAACGTCGCAGAGGTCAACGCTGCCGTGATTACCGGCGAAGATGTAAAAATGCGCTGGATAACACAAGGCGATGAACGGGTGAGAACAACTCATGCGCTCAGGAACGGCAAGCTGTATTCTCCCAAGGCAGCTTTGAACCTGCTAGGCGAACCCAACTGCCGCTGTCGAGTTGAGCCGATGGTCAAGGGTGAAGATGAAAAAGAATATGAGAAAATCAGGGAAGCCGGGCTTGACGTTAGTATCCAAGCGCAGCGAGAACAAGAGTTTTGGAGAACGCTCGCCAAGGAAAGGCAAGCAACAGGGTTCTTTGGTGGTTAAAGTGGAGCCGTGGACAATTGATACAAAGCTATTGACGTAGAGATTGAAAGCGGTACAATTCGAAGGTACGCGGTGCGTGCTGTCATAACAAACGGAGTTTCTATGGCATTAAGGTATAAAGTGGATGAGAGTGAGTTCGTTGAATTAGACGAAACTCAACAGGGGTTCTACCGACAAGAAGGCAATGTCTTTGTATTGGACGTTGACGGGTTTCAGGACAATGAAGCGCTGACCTTAAAGGCTAAGGTTGAGCAGTTGTTAACTGAAAAGAAAGAGGCTGAACGCAAGAGTCGAGAGATTGAAGAATCAGCCCGGCGCGAAGTAGAAGAAAAGGCCAAATCAGCCGGAGACTTCGAACAGCTGTATAAATCTCTTTCGCAAAAATACGAAAGCTTGGAATCTGAATATACAGGGCTCCAAGGCGAGATTAAAAAAGGTTCTGTCATGAACGAGGCAACTAGGATTGCCAACTCAATGACTAGAGACACCGCAAGAGCCAAGCTGTTAACTGAGAAGCTGGCAGCGCGGTTGTCTGTTACGGATGACGGAATCAAAGTGTTGGACCAATCTGGGAGCCTTACGGTTTCCAGCTTGGACGAACTGACCCATCAAATCAAAACGGAATACCCGTTCTTGGTAGATGGATCGCAAGCGAGTGGCGGGGCCGCTCAAGGATCAAAGGCCGGAGGCTCAGATCTTAAACAAGTGACCCGCACAGAATTTGACACAATGGATCAATTCACAAGAAGTGAGTTTGTCCGGACTGGCGGGAAAATTTCTGATGATTAAAAGGAAACCGCTATCATGGCAAACGTACTTACCGATCTCGCAGCAGATATTTATCGCGCTGCGGACGTGGTTGGTCGGGAACTCGTCGGAGTTATCCCATCCGCTACGTTAAACACTGACGCTTCTCAACGAGTAGCACAAAACGACATTATCCGTTCGCACTTCACGCGATCAGCAACCGTTGGCACTGTAACGCCAGCGATGACGATCCCTGAAGGTACGGATCAAACTGTCGACACCAAGACGATGACGCTGGGCACTACTGCCTCTGTCAAGATCCCTTGGACTGGCGAAGACATCAAGCACGTGAACAACGGCGCTGGGTTTGAAACCATCTACGGCGATCAGATCCGTCAAGCAATGCGAGCAATCGTAAATCAGATTGAATCACAAGTGGCAGCTGACGTTTATAAGAACGCTGGCAACGCTTATGGCACGTCTGGGACAACTCCTTTCGGCAGCAACTTCAACGAGGTTGCAGAGGTTCGGAAGCTGTTGATTGATCGCGGCATGCCTGACGATGGGCGCGCAACTATCGTGATCAATACGGCTGCTGGCGTTAAGCTTCGCAACCTAGCATCATTGCAGTCAGTCAACACCGCTGGCAACGATGACTTGCTCCGACGCGGAACTTTGCTTGACCTGCAAAACATGATGATCAAAGAATCTGGTCAGATTGCTCTGCATACAGCGGGTACTGGCGCATCATACGATGTTGACCTCGTTGCCGGTTACGCGGCTGGCGACAAGCTGATTCACGTTGACACTGGTACAGGCACGTTTGTACCGGGTGACGTTGTAACCTTCTCCAGCGATACTTCCAAGAAGTACGTTGTTGGCACTGGCTTTGCTGGTGACGGAGACGGCGACATCACGTTGAACTCAGGCTTGTTAGCGGCTGTAGCAGATGGCGAAGACGTTGCCATTCAATCAGCATTCACTGCAAATATTGCATTCCACCAAGCAGCCGTTGAAATCGGTATGCGACCAATGGCACAGCCAAACGGTGGTGATGCGGCAGTTGACCGTCTAACGGTACAAGATCCGTTCTCAGGATTGATCTTTGAAATAGCAGCTTACAAGGGCTATAACAAAGCAATGTTTGACGTATCTTGTCTCTACGGCTACAAAGTTTGGAAACCAGACTTCGTTTGCGTATTGCAAGGCTAAACGAAAAGCGGGGGGTCTTATCGGCCCCCCAATTTTTGGAGTTAATAATGCCTAGAAAAAAGAAAGAAGTTCAAACGGTCAAGATGGAGCGTGACGGCAAAGTCGTTGATGCGCCAATCGAAGATGTAGATAATATGATTGCTAATGGCTGGGTAAAAGTCGATGACAATAATAGTTGAAGACGGTTCAATTGTACCCGGTGCGAACAGCTATATAACTGTTGCGGAGTACGAGGCTTGGATTGATGCTAGATACCCCGGCCACCCAGATCACGGAGATTCTGCCAAGATTGAGCAGCTGATCTTCCGAGCAATGGATTATTTTGAAACTCAAGTTTTCAGAGGCTGGAAGCAAACTGACGAGCAGCCGCTACAATTCCCAAGATATAACCTGATCATTGACGGGTTCTTGGTAGCAAATAACACCATACCGTCTGAAGTTAAAAAGGCGTTGTATGAAATCGTCTACGCAGACGAGAAGAATTATGGCCTGTTTGACGTGATTCAGCGCAGGACTAGAAAAGAGAAAGTTGACGTTCTTGAAGTTGAATACATGGACAATTCCGCAAGTCGAGTTTTAGTGCCTGCGGCAGCGGCGTGGATGCGGAAGCTGCTGATGCCTCGGAACATGGTTGTTCATATATGAGCATCTCTACCGATACGAGCATTGCCACTAGGATATTAAACAACTTCTCAACTGGCAGCGTAAAGGTTAGAGAGCGCACCCTAACAAAGAACAGGGTCACACTGACAACAACGGTTGGCTCTAACACTGACACGACGTTGAACGCGGTTGTAACGAATTACAACAAAGGCGAGGTTGACGGGACTCTGGTGCTGGAAACGGATCTGAAGGTGATTGCTGACTCAGCCAAAGTGATTAAGAAAGAAGACGCGGATCTGATATTGATAGCGTCAACCACTTACCGGATTGTCAATGTTCGAGAAATCAACCCGGCTGGCGTTGTTCTGGCTTACGAGATTCAAGCGAGGTTATGAGCACAAGAGTTGTCAGGCCGGATAAACTGGGTCAAGCCCTCAACGACATTCTTGAGCGGTTTGATAAGAGCACTATCAAAGATGCGGACGCAGTTGTTAGAGAGTACGCCAAGAATATGTTTGGCACGATTATAGAAAAGACCCCGGTTGGCGATTTTGACGGAGAACATGAAGGAACGCTGAAAGGCGGTTGGTTAGTGACAACTGGAGCGCCGGGAGAGGGGTTTGGAACAAGAGACGCGACAAGAACGCGAGAAAGCCTGAACATTCCCAAGCTTATATCGAAAACAGGCACTAGAGGCTTATATCTGACGAACAATTTGCCTTACATAAACGTTGTTGAATACGGCGGATACCCGCAAACAGTAAAGCGCGGGACATTCAACAAGAAGACCGGCAAATATCAAGTACGGTCATCTGGAGGGTTCTCCAAGCAAGCGCCAAAAGGCATGGTCAGAATTACGATGAGAAAAAGAAAGCGATTCCTTGAGGTAGCAGCGAACAAAGTATTATGAGCGCACAATATCTAAGAGTTGCAAAGACGTTCGCCAAGGCTGTAGATGACCTAGGGTTAGGCATTACGGTTATTCAAGAGAACGATGACTTTAGCCCGCCAGCATCAGGCCAGTGGGCAGAGATGACAATGTTGTCGCACGATACCGATTCATTGGGCAAGAGCGGCGCAGGAGACGAAAATACTGGAGCTTTACAGATCAGCCTGTTTGACGCTGATACCGGAACGCTTCAAGGTGTTTTGCTAGGCTTGGCAGATCAATTATCTGCTGAGTTTGTGCATGGCAGAGAGTATACTTTGTTCACGGATACGGTATACATCAACCGGTCCACTAGAAATGCCGGGCGCATCAACGGTGGTTTTTACCAAATAGATTTGTCCATAGAATGGACTTGCTACACAGATAGATAGGAGGCCGCATGGCAACTACAGGAGCACAAAACGGGACGGGCATCTATGTTGCTATGGATGCGTCAGGGGGCGGTACATACGTTCAAATTGGGGGGCAGAATTCACACAGCTTGACCCTCAACAACAGCTTGATCGATATTACCAACAAGAGTTCAGCAAGCTTTCGGGAGCTTTTGCCAGATGAAGGAACTCAGTCAATTGACTTGACGCTTGACTTGACCTTCAACAGCGAGGCTACATTTGCGTCATTGAGAACGATTGCCGGGACGAAGGCAGACGCACCTTTTAGGATTAACATGCCCGGCGGCAACTTAGACTTCACAGGCATGGTTGCTTCGTTCGCAGACACCTCACCGGACGGCGACAAATTGTCTGCCAGTGTGAGCATCCAATCAACCGGTTCATTTACTTGGAATTAATGTTATGGCTACCACAGGCGCGCTAAACGGAACGGGAATATATGTAGCAATGAACACTGGAGCTGGTTATGTCCAGCTAGGCGGTCAGAACTCGCATTCTTTGACGTTAAACAACGGTTTAATTGATATTACTAACAAAAGCTCAGCAAGCTTTCGAGAATTATTGCCGGACGAAGGTATTCAGTCCTTGGATTTGACCTTGGACATGACCTTCAACAGCGAGGCAACTTTCACGGCACTTAGAGCTGCGGCTGGCACCAAGGCAGACTACCCTTTTCAGGTCAATATGACTGCCGGGGATTTGCAATTCACCGGGATGATTGCATCGTTTGCGGATACGTCACCTGACGGGGATAAGCTGTCAGCAAGCGTTAGCATCCAATCTACCGGCACGGTTACGTGGTACTAGAAAATGGCGACAAGCGGAGCGTTCAACGGCACTGATGTATTCATTAGGGTCAACAATGGGGTAAGTTGGTTTCCATTAGGCGGCCAGCTATCCCATACCGAAACGCTCACAAACAACCTTGTCGACATAACCAATAAAATTGGCTCGCCAAAATACCGGGAACTCTTGCCGGACGAAGGTTTGCAGATGGTCGATTACACCGTTGAGGTAATCTTCTGCTCACAAACCGGGTTTGATTACGTTCGATCATTGGCTGGTAATAAGGGCCAAGCGAAGTTTCAAGTAGTACGCGGGACAGTACCGGCAGAGCCAATACCTATTGAGCTCACGCTACAGGTACAATCGTTTGCGGATACATCAACGGACGGAGAGGCATTAAAAGGCACAATAAACCTGCTATCAAGCGATCTGTTTGAGTGGGACGCCAACTATGTCTACGATAATTTTATAACTTCCGACGCTAAGAACTTTTTAACATCAGTCGGTGAAACTTTCTACGTGAGGCAATAATGGCAGATTATACTTCAAGCAATACAGGCGCAGCGATTGATGGGGCGGTCGATTATGTTGAACTTTTAGACAATATAGTCACGGTTGACTCAGGCAATAACCGGATCGGGATCAACAACGGGTCGCCGGCATCTGCGTTGGATGTAACGGGCAGCGTCACGGCGGATGGGCTTACTGTTGACGGTGGTTCAGTAAACAATGACGGTTCTGCTGTTGCTGGAAAATTTAACGCTAACGGTGATGAGCATATTCGTTTAGAAATAAGCACTGACAGCACCATTGGCAATCAGGCGGGGCTAGATCTTATTTCTAACAGTATAACTTCAAGGTTTTCAACTACTGGATCAGGCGGCCTTGTTACTTCGGTAAATGGCTCTAACCGAATGGCAATTGCCACTAACGGAGACATCAGCTTCTACGAGGACACGGGCACGACTCCAAAGTTGTTCTGGGATGCTTCGGCGGAGTCTTTGGGTATTGGCACTGCGGCCCCTATAGGTAACTTTAATATAAATGGCGGCACAGGTGACACAGCAACCCAAGACGTTGTTCAAACTTTCACTAGAACCTCAAGCACAGGCAATGTTTTAGCCGCTAAATTAAGATTTGATAATTTTGATACAAACCACGCTGACTTAAAGTTCCAAGTTAAGACTACTGCCAGTAGCGAAGAAAGTGACAGCTACTACACAGATGCTATGACCATTCAAGGCGCATCAGGCAACGTGGGGATTGGTGTGGTGCCCGAAGCCACTTGGAGCAGCGGTTATGAAGTTTTACAACTAGGAGAAGCAAGCTTCACCCATACTTCATCTGGCAGTTGCAACATAATGGGCAATGCTTATGCAGATGCGTCTAGTTACAAATACATAGGCTTTGGATACGCTCAGCGTTATGCCCAACTAGACGGCACACACCGTTGGTATACGGAAAGTTTAAACGTAACGCCTGATGCCGTTATAGATTGGCAAGAGGTTATGCGCATCGATGCCAGCGGGAACGTGGGGATTGGTACGAGTTCATTAAACGCAACTTACGCCCCAAGACTACAAGTTACATCTGCTGCTGGTGATGGCACAGGTGGTGTTCTGATACAAAACTATCTACCAACCTTAACATTAGAAGATATTAGTGGTGGTGCTGCTACGTCTCAAATACAGCAAGACCAAACCGATATGTTGTTTAAGAATAACGGCGCAGAACGCATGCGCATCGATGCCTCGGGCACCACCACGTTCACAAAATCTGGGGGTGGAAATATAAGGATTGCTGAAACTGCGTCCCGCTACGTTGAAATTTTTGGCTATGCGGAAGGAACCGCAAATGGTTCGACAATGACGTTTCACACAATTGAAAGTGGTACGAGCACCTCAACAGAACGTATGCGCATCGATGCCAGCGGGAACTTGCTGGTGGGGACTACGGATACAACCCTTTATAATAACACAAGTGGCGGGGGCGCTGCTTTTATGACAGTAGGAGATGGTATTCGTCTTGATCTTGCCCGTGACGGAGATGTTGCTACTTTTAATAGAATGAGTGGCACAGGAACCTTGTTGGAAATGCGTCAAGGTGGCGTAACCGTAGGTACTATCGCGGTAACTGCATCAGCAACAGCCTACAACACCTCATCAGACCAACGCCTCAAGGAAAACATTGCAGACGCTGATGACGCTGGTGCAAAGATAGACGCTATCCAAGTGCGTAAGTACGACTGGAAAGCTGACGGTTCTCACCAAGACTACGGGATGATCGCACAGGAACTACAGGTCGTTGCACCTGAAGCTGTAAGCGGAGACCCCGACTCTGATGAGATGATGGGCGTTGACTACTCAAAGCTGGTCCCAATGATGCTCAAAGAAATTCAATCACTACGCGCCCGTATCGCACAACTAGAATCCTAAAGGAGAAACAACATGGCAACAGTATGGCAAATCAGTCAAATGGAAAGAACGCTTGCAGACGGTGGCGTAGTCGTATGTCACTGGCGAGCTAACGCATCAGAGACCGTAGGAGAAGGCGATGACGCTGTGACCTACTTAGCGACCAACTACGGCACTGCTGGCTTCACACCAGATCCTGAAAGCCCTGATTGGGTGGCCTATGACGACATCACAGAGGACTTGGCGCTGTCATGGTGCTTTGATAATGGTGTCGACAAGGACTCTATTGAAGCAAGCCTACAGGCTAACATTGACCTTCAGAAGAACCCAACGCAAGCATCAGGAGTACCGTGGTAATGCTACTACTAGACTACTTAAACGCCCTGACAGCCCTTGTAACGGCTTGCTCAGCAATTACGGCCCTCACTCCTACACCAAAGGATGACAAGATCATTTCCAAGCTGTATAAGCTTTTAGAGATTGGCGCTTTGGTAATAGGTCGAGCTAAAAAATAATGCAAGAAGAGGTCAAAACAATTGTCGATGGATTAGCCGTGGGCGGCGGGATTGCTACTATAGCCGGATGGTTGCCTGATTTGACGGCGCTTTTGACGATTGTATGGCTGACCATTAGAATCTGGGAAAGCCCCACAATTCAATCTATGGTCAAGAAAGATGGAAACGGTTGATGTTATTGTTAGTCTGTGGCCAGTGGCGGCGGGGATATTTATCTTGGTTTTGACTATCGGTAAAATTCTCAACCGGCTGGACGTGCTTGAGCAGAAAATGGTCGAGGCGTGGAAGGCAATCAACGAGCTAATCAGGAAATGACATACTTGCTTGTGATTATGATCGGCGCTTGGACAAGTCCAGACAAAGTTTATTTTGACGACCTTAAAACTTGTCAGCACTTCAAAAACAGGTTTGAGGCGATCCCGGCAACAGGGCCAAAGAATATAGTTGCGACTTGTATTCCAGTTGAGCAGACAAAGGGCTAGAATTAAAACGTTAAAAAGGAGAGAGAGATGGAACTAGATATTGACGGAGTGAAGTACCAATTTGAAGACATGACCCCGGAGCAGAAAAGCGTGGTGGTCAGAATCGAAGAATTGCAAAGAGAGCAAAACGAGGCGGCGACATTGAAACAAGCCTATGTTACAAAGCTCAAGAGCTTGCTTGAGGCCAAGGAGGAAGACGAGACTGGTGAAGAATAGTGGCGGCCAATCAATATAATGGTGAGCTAGACATAACGCTGTACGACAAAGTCTACCCCATGAAGATCAATATGAACGTGATCGCTAAGTTTCAAAGCGAAACCGATCAAGATTACATGAGGGTTTCAATCCGGGCAATGAACGCCTTGAGAAAGACTACTAACCTAGATCCGTTTGATCAGGCGCAGCTAATGACCGAAGCGGTAAGCATGCACGATGCGGCTTGGTTGTTTTTTCTAGCAGCTAAGGAGTTGGACAAAACTGTCACATTCGAAGAAATCCAAGAGGCTGTGTTATATGAAGGCCCACTAATGAGGGCTGAAGATGAGACGCTGATTGAGTCTTATCCGATCAAGTTTGCTAATTTGGTAATCTTCGCAACCTTGGGGGTGATTGATAACGCAAAAAAGCAATAATGGCAGAATTGCAAGAGGATGAATTTAAGACCTTCATACCAAAGAAAGAGACTGCCGAGCAATCAATAGATATACAGAAAATGATGCTGACAATTGTGAATAAAAAGGTTTTTACGATGTCGGAGTTTTGGGAAATGCCACTCAGCTTAGTGTTGCAGGTTTTGGGGATGTTCGAGCATCCTAGCAAGAAACCAATAAGCAGAAAGTCATTGGTAGAAAAAGAACGCTGGTGGAACCGCACATATGGCTAGCACAGAAAAATTGATTGTCGAGTTATCAGCTAAGGTTGAAGATTACAATCTCGCCATTAAACAGTCTATGGACAAGACTCAAACTGAAACGAATAAAGGCAAAAAAGCCTTTGATGAAGTTGAGGGGTCTGTAGTTAAATTCCGAAAAAACGCTGGCAAAGCGTTGGCGGCTTTCGCGGCGGTAACAGGGGCGGTTTTTGCGACAAGAGAGATTCTTCAATACACCGACGCTTTCACCAACCTTCAAAACAAGATCCGCACTGTTTTAAAGCCCACAGAAGACTTGGGCACTGTTACGCATAATCTTCTGAAGCTATCCAATGACACCAGAGCTTCGTTGGAGTCCACAACAACGCTATACACTCGATTGTCCAGAAGCACGCAAGACTTGGGCTTGTCTAGCGAAGAACTGTATTCAGTCACGGAAACCATCAACAAAGGCTTTGCTTTATCCGGAGCAACCGCTGAAGAAGCTGCCGCAGCAATAACTCAGCTGAGCCAAGGTCTGGCGTCCGGGGCGTTGCGCGGAGACGAGTTTAATTCAGTAGCAGAGCAAGCACCTATTATCTTAGAAGCCGTCGCAGCAGCCACAGGAAAATCTCGGGGGGAGTTAAGAGATTTGGCAGCCGATGGAGCCATCACCGCTGACGTCTTAATTAAATCGCTCCAATCGTACTCCAAAGTGATTGATATGGAGTTTAGCCAGACCAATACAACATTCGAGGCTGCTCAGCAACGATTAAACGATAATTTTACAATTATGATTGGCGAGCTAGACAAGCTGATCAATTTTAGCGGTAACAGTGTCGCGGCTGTAGAAGGATTGAGCAACGGTTTGACGGTTCTGTCATCAACTTTAGTTGACAGCATTCAATATATCAAAAATATAGGCACTATTGTCTCCGATGAACTAGGGCCAAAATTTGAAAGATTGGGCGGCGATGTAGAAACCTTATCAAGCCAATTCGAAACTGAATTATCTTACGTTCAAGACCTTTTCAATGCGTTCGTTTTTGCGCTTAGAACCGGGTTGCTTGTTATTCCTAGAACGCTGTCGGGGGTTTATGAAGGCGCAATCAGCGGTCTGACCTACTTGTTTACTGAGGCCAAAATTCAACTTTTGTCGTTGCAGGAAATGTGGGAATCTAATTTTGGCGACGATGCGATTGCCGAAAGCCTAAGAAATCAAATCAATTCTCTTGAGGAGTCCAACAAGCGAGCAATGACAAATATGGGCGATGAGTTCACCTCGTTCATAGACGAGATTGCCAATGTTAATAGAGACTATGATGAGAGAATGCGACAGCTTGACGCTGAAGCAGCAGAAGAAAGACAACGGCAACGAGACAAAGAATTAGAAGATATAAAAGAATTTGCTGCAGCGAAAACTGAGGCTTTAGCGGAAACCGGCGGCACCGTTGACTTGCCTGACACCGCAAAGCCAGAAAATAACGACGACATAATTAAGTCTAAATTAAAAGAGATCGACACCGAGGAAAGGCTGAAACGCAGCAGAATCGACAATTACAAGATCGGGGCGCAACTTGTCGATGCCTTGGGCAAAAAAAGCAAAACCGCAGCAGTAGCGGCATTCGTTATTCAACAAGGTTTAGCGGCGGCAGAAGTTGTTGTGTCCACCCAAGCCGCGAGCATGAGGGCGTTAGCAGAGCTTGGCCCTATCGCTGGTGCTCCAGTCGCAGCGGCTATTCAAGCCAAGGGCGCTTTATCATTGGGCGTTATCGCTGCAACGAGCGCAATAGGCGTTGCCGGGATGACTAACGGCGGCGGCGGGGGCGGCGGCATTAGCGGTGGCGGTGGCGCGTCTATTACCACCAGAGACATACCGCAAGAAAGGCTAGGAGTTACAACAGACGTGGCGGGGTCTGGCGGAATGAGCAGCCAATTGATAACGATTACAGCACCGCCGGGAGACAGCATAGGCGAGGCGCTTGCTGATTGGATCAATGACGGCATCCGCAAAGGAAGGATCGAAGGAGCCAAAGGTTGAAGATTTCAAGAACTAATATATACACGACCAATCAAACAAGTATGACGGTCGATAGTGACGCTGACTCGTTGCAAGATATAACCAACGTCAACACTGGCGATTTTAGCACCGCATACACTAGCGCCGGGACAGCTTCGTCATTTAATTTTGCCGCAAATTTGTCTGGGGGCACGATTAATTACGTTGCTGTAGCCGGGCACACTTACGGATCAGGCGGCGGTGGAATCTTGCGATTGATAATCAACGGAACAATTATTCAAAATGTAACATTCGCGGCTGGGTCAAAAAACGACGTGATCATGTTTACCTTTGACCAAGTTGATGTTGCCACAAGCATCCGGTTGTTATTTTTTAAAAATATAGACGCCGACAAAGTGACTGTGACCTACGTTTCTGCGGGTATCACTTTGAGTTTGGGTAGTCAAAACAGCGAGCCCGGCGGATACAGCAGAAATTGGCTGACCGACAGCAAAAAAGTTCGGGCACAAGTGAACGATGCAGGAGCGCCAGTTGCTTATATTCGAGAGCGCATAGCAAGGCAGGCAACGCTCAATATCGACAACGTAAATATTAGCGTCACCAACGCCAATCAATGGAGGCAATTCTTAGACAGAGTTTATGAGCAAGGAGATTTTTTCATAAAAGAAAACGACGGGTCAAACTTAGCCGATAATCCGCTGTCATCGTATATGTGTTTTGATGCCCAAGTAGCTCCACCAAAGGCCCATCCGGATACAAGGCAGTTGAACAATTTACAGATAACCTTCAAGACGTATACGGGTCACTGATATGTCGTTTGCCACCAACGCCCTAGCGTTAAATCAAGAGCACTTTACGGTAGTAGAATTGAGTCTGCCTAGCTTTCTCTCCACGGATACTTGCACGCTAGCAGATTACGAGGGTGATTTTTTCAACTTTATTACATCGAATAATGAAGTTTTTTACACGTCAGAAAATCGAGAGTTCAAGGTATTAAATGATGACGGGTATTACACGCCACTGACGTGCGATCAAGCCTATGTTGGAACAAGAAAACAAAGCTATTATTTCGGCACCGAAAATGTCCCGGTTCAATATGGCCGCCCACCAACCTCATCACCGCCGGTTGGAACTTATGACATTCAAGAGCCGATTCACCCCGTCATAATTAGTGTTAGCGAAACCGTTACAGAGCTTCAACCCGGCAAAGGACTGTCCATTCAAGGGTCAGCAACAATTGTCTTTCGAGACTTCGTTGGCGATCCCGGCCCGGTAACAACGTCGCCGTTTGGAACCTACTTTGGCAAGCTAAACGCAAGAAACATCTTGACCAACAAGGTCATAGAGATTAGGCAGAACCACGTTCAAGGCGACAACATTTACACGCTAGGTGACGAGCAGATTCGTTTTTATTACATCGAATCATTCAAACAAAACGCCAACGGGACTTGGACAATGAATTGTAAGGACTTAATGGCCTTGCTTGATTTTGATAAGACGCAATTTCCAAAACCAACCGGGGGCTCACTTCGCACAGCAATTAACAACACGACAACAACCATTCCGGTTGACGCTCTGACCGATTGGTCGCAAACCAGCACGCCATACGTGATCAGGGTTGGTGACGAATTAATGAAGGTCTTATCTGTTGCCAATAACCAAACAGCAACAGCCGCCTTGACCGTCGCCACTCGCAATGGCCAGATTACTTTTGACAGTCCAACGATCTTGCTATCAAGAACCGAATTTGATGAACACGATTTAGGGGATGCCGTTCAGATTTGCTATACCTCGCACGATCAAGACATAGACGAGTTTTTGGAGGCCGTTTTTTTAGACGCTGGATTCAGCAGCTCAAACTTGCCAACAAGCGATTGGGCTACAGAAATAGACGAGTGGCACCCGAACGATAAGATCAACATGATTTGGCACGAACCCACGGCCAGCCGGGACGTTGTCAATCAGGTTTGTACCAACTTTCTTTTGGATATGTGGTATGACCCGGTTGCGACCGACGTTAAATTGTCAGCGATTAGCGTTTGGCAAGAATCTGGCGCGCTGGTTGAGGAAGGCAAACAGATCAATCAAAACACCTTCCGAATTGTTCCGCAAGACAAGATGCGGTTCAGTCGTGCCTTTATCAGTTACAACAAGCCATACAAGGTTCGCAACGACGACATTGAGAACTACCGGGCAATTTCGGTAAACATCAACGCGGCCCCAGAGTCAAACGGCCAGTATGAAGAACCAAAAACCAAAGAGTTCAAGAGCTCACCGATTATAGGCAGCAATGCCGCAGCGCTTCTGACTCAAAGAACTACTGCGCGTTTCGGCTATACGCCAGAAATGTACACATGGGAGACTGAAGAAAAGTTTCTCAACTACTCAACCGGCGATATTGTCGACATTACGACAAGCGCCCGGCAAGGGTTTGACGGTAGACCTTCAACTGTCAGGGGTCAGATTCTATCTGTTCAGCCGGTTTACGACATTGGCCGAAAGTACAGAACCAAAGCATTGACTTATGAAGCGGCATTTACAACCGGCGCTACGTTCACGATCAATGAGAACTCCAACAACATCAATCTCCACACTTTCGTGGGCGCGCCGTCATCCGTTGTTAATGTAACGATTGTGGTTGATGGGGCTACAATTACTTCCAACAATGCGCTATCTCCGGCTGTCATCGCCGGTGGGTTTGCTCCGGGATCCGTCATCACTTTGATCTTCATTAACAACGCCCAGTTTCAATCAGCAGGTGGTATAGGCGGTGCGGGTGGATTCTGCGCAATCGAATACGCCCCTGCTTCAGTTATCAACGCGCCCGGCGGCGCTGGTGGGTCTGGTGGTACGGTCTACGCTGCTCAAGGTATTGAGACAAATATCTATCTTGGCGGGACTATCGACACCTATACGGCGCTTGGAACCTTGTACGCACCGGGCGGCGGTGGCGGCGGTGAAGACGGACAAGGCACTGCTCCTTCTACAGCGATTGGTGGTGACGGCGGTGGCGGTGGCGCAGGTAACATCTTTGGCGCTGGCGGTACTGGTGGAACGGCTGTCAACGGCACAAGCAACACTCGGCGGTGGCGGCGGTGAAGACGGACAAGGCACTGCTCCTTCTACAGCGATTGGTGGTGACGGCGGTGGCGGTGGCGCAGGTAACATCTTTGGCGCTGGCGGTACTGGTGGAACGGCTGTCAACGGTACAAGCAACACGCCCGGCAACCCCGGAAGCGCCGGAACAATTACAGGCACAGGCGGAGCTTCTGGCGGATCCGGTGCTGGAGCCGGTGGATCATGGGGGCAACCGGGCGCGGACGGTGATGGATCGGGCGGTGCGGCAGGTCGAGGCATTACAAAATCAGGCGCGGTCGTCAACGTGTACACTTCAGGCAATTCTGGACGTTTCATCAACGGCATAGGCGACACGCCCAATGCTACAACTTAATGGCTAGGTTTAGAACTCGGGTTCCCTTCTCTCTCCACTGCCCGATGCGGTGCAATTCCGCACTAGCCACCTTTTAAGCCGTTCTAAGGCGTTTTAAGACCAAGGTAATAACAACCCCAACCTTAGTCTTAAAACTCAGTAGAACGCGTTTAAAACGGTATATCATCTTCGTGAAAGGCGGTCACTTGTTGGCTCAAAAGCGCGCGAATCATGTTGGCAGTGCCATGCTCATTTAGCCCGTTATCCACTGGCGGCTGGCTTTGATCCGATTGAGCACGATAAACGTAGCCCAGTTTCGGGTCTAAGATTGAGATCGTGTTCACCGTCCCATTCTTGCCCTCAAAGGTCTTGATCCAGCACCCTGACCCGCTCACCTCAACTACCGAACCCTTAACAAGCGCTTGGCGATAATAGTTCGCCTGATTGTCGGTGCGGGTGAATATCGCGCATTCGTAATTCGTCCATTCGTCTGCGCGGGTTTGATTGTTATAGAACTTGACCCCCAATCGGAGGCCAAACCCAGTTGACTCGCCAGCTTTAAATTCTCTGGCGTTGTCGTTCAGTTTACTTGTTACACTAATGCTCAATTGCTCTCTCCTTCGTTGACATACAGCTTTCTGAAATCCGCTGACTTCATGATTTCGCGCTCAATCGTGGTAAAGCATCCGCCTTTGGTTGGCGCTTTCCACAATGCTATTTTGGTTTCCTCATCTAACTCAAACCATGCTTCAGCGGCGCTTGAGAAATCATCGTTGGCAATCCCTGCTTTAATAGCAATGATGCTGTCGTTGTTTTCTTGGCACCATTGCTC
>Ga0206130_10003385_pt1 | contig 20861 bp, 16 predicted proteins | sample Helgoland_Spring_9_FD_148637 | JGI IMG/M metagenome (GOLD analysis project Ga0206130, IMG submission 148637) | Pelagic subsurface seawater microbial communities from Kabeltonne, Helgoland, North Sea - Helgoland_Spring_Bloom_20160512_1 | ecosystem: Environmental > Aquatic > Marine > Epipelagic ... | reverse complement strand
GTTGCAGCCACCGCTGCGTTTTCGGGATTACGGCCAGTTGCAAAAGCATTAGGCTGATCACTTTGTATTTCGTAGACCTTTGGCGTAGGTAAATGCGCATTGAGCGATAGATCGGCTACCATCTCATACAAAGGATGATCCTTCGAAACTTCTTTCGCACCATACATACGAAGTACCATCTTATCTGAGTTGTACCAAGCGAACACATTCATGGCCACGGCGAAAAAGAGTGCAGTGACTAGACCTCCAAAACCACCGAGCATCGCACCCGCAAGGCCAAACAGTGCGGTCATTGCTGCCATAAGCATTGCAGTCTTTATCATGGTAGGACCTTTGTCTTGATGGATTTACCTAGAGATATAAATTTGACGAGGTTATTCAATAAGTGCCTAATCAGCTAATGAAGGTTTTACGCCTCTACTATAGGCACAGGGAATTATTAGTTTATAATTTTTTAATCATCTTTGAGGAGTGGCATCGTGAACCCGTTTAAATGGCATAGTGAGCTAGCAGAGCGATTACGGATCAGGCTTGGGTGGAGCCATTATGCGATCTACTGGGTTTCGTTCATCAAGGGCGTAGCTATTACGTGCCTTGTGCTGTGGCTTATGTGCTAGATCTCTGACGTTACAATTACGCAAACCTTAGCAATCAATGCTATGGCAATAATCGTGAGGCATATCCCTTTTATGTTAGTCATGCTTTGTTGTCACTTTTTCCCAAGTTATTGTTAATAAGTCATAATCTCTATTTGTTCTAGTAATGGGAGAGCCATAGAAGCATTACCCATTACACCACTACTATGACTATTCTGATAGGTAATTCTCTGATAATTCTAGCCACTTGGTGAACTTAGCCTTCTTATCAAGATACTGACTAGTTGGATCAATACGGATAGGCGTATGGTATTCCACCACTACAGGTTCTTCATATCCCTTAATGTTCCCAGTCACCGTACCCGTATAGGTATTCCTTACGTTCTTGATGTCGTGATCTATTATAGAATTGGTAACTTGATGGGTTGCTTGGTCAAGAATACGACGTAGTTCAGGTTCCTTGTCGTACTGAATTATGAAGCTGTCATGGATGCAAAGAACTGGGATGTTCTTATTCGTAAAGTGATCCAACACCATATTAGCAATCTGACTGTCGATATTCATAAGCCTTAGGGCTTGTCCCGTATTCAGAACTCCTTTGAACTGCGGATGTTTGTCTATGAAAGCATCTAGTAGCAAACCTAATTGTATGTCTGTCAGGCTTTGTCCCAGTTTGTCCTCACGATCACTGTTACGGAAGGCTCGATGTGCTTTCTTGTCGCTGTCAGCGTTGATGCCCATCAGGACTAGCAGCTTTACATATTCTCTCTGTTCTTCCCTTGTCGTTATGACATCTGGCAGTACCAACTTACCAAGGTCATATGGGTCACCTGATAACTTAACCCCAAGTTCATTTGACAACAAATTCGGGTGGAAGGCTTTAAAGTCTACTTCCAGTGTTGGTTGATCGTTGATGTAAATCTTGCAGCGGTCTTCTTTGTCTATTTGTTGCCACCAGCCACGATAGAAGCGACCTCCTCGTTGCCACTTACCTGCATGGCCACCATTGAAGACACGGATCACAAACTTGTTGTCAGGGCCAAGCGATATGGTCTGCTTACGACCTGCATATGGCCCATTCTTGATTGTGCGAGTGAATGTTGAGGAGGTGTAGCTAGGAATGTCGATGAAGGTTTGCTTGAGGAGCCTGTTGTAGGCTGTCAGCTGTCCCCTCAGCGTATTAACTAAGGCTAGCTCATCTGCTGGTAAGTCTTTGTCGTTATACTCAATCTTTCTGTTGGTATCGTCATCAGGGTCATCGACGTATTTGTCGTGAAGAATAATACACTCTTCATTGGCATGAGTGTCGATGTCATGCAGGTCAATCGTTAGCTCAGCGAATAGGTCCCTCAGGGCTTCTGTGTGCCTGATCCTTGTCGTGTAGTTCCGAAGCTGTCTGTCGTTGCTATGGAAGTGGCCTAGTTCCGCAACATAGCCAGCATCGACAAGGAGTGCTTCAACCTCAATGACCTTCTCGGGGATGTGCAACCCATTGTATCTGCTACCCACTTTGTAGCAGCTCTTGCTTTTATTGAACCCAATGCTGACGGACGGGTCTTTGAGCCACTTCACATAGAGGTCGAGTATAAGCACCCTAAGGCTTTCTTTCACTGTGCGCTTGGCTTTACGGTTACCCTTGGGTTCCAGAGAGGACATGCCAGCAGCTTCATACAGACTGTCGCATAAAGCCTTTATCTCAGGGTGATCCGACCATGTGTGGACATCCAGTGGTTCTGAGTTCCAGCGATCAATCTTGGGTAGATCATCCACCATGAGGATTTCCTTGGCATCGTTGTTTTTGACCAGCGTTATCAACAATATCCACCCATCTTACTGATTAACAATAGTTAACAAGCCCAATGGCATCTTTGTCGTTCAGAAGGTCTCAGAACGTAAGCAATTCCAACCGCCAACATACGAAACATATCAGTGGTTTAGCTCTTGGTGCGCTCCGTGGGCGTTGATTTCCACTGATTGCGTAGGTCCACATTTGTGAAACGCTCTTCACTAGTGAACTGACTTTCACAAAGTGACGTTTGCAGCGACTTCCCTGACTGCCTCATCCCATGACTTTCTGGGGTCGGACTTTAGTATCACCCCTACATCATCACTGAGATCAGTTGGCATAGGCACAGTCGAAAGTTCTTCTCGTAGAGCAGCTTCAGCCACCTCAAGCCGTGCTGCCAAGAGTTGCTCCTTCCAAGCGCCTTCCAAATGTTCCCGATCAGGGACAACCTTTGTTGCGTGTTTACTGAACGCATCTTCGATCAGCCCCAGTATTTCTCCTGTTGTCAGAGCATTGATCTCCACACGTCGTTCATCGAACAGCAGAAACTGAGCAGCAGCACGTTCGACGCCATTATAACCCATCAAGAAATTGAACTTCTTCCTTTTGTCCATCTTCGGATCAAGTTTGACTGGTTCAGACAATCCACGCTCATGCAAATCCTTGGCTTGCTCCCATGAGACACATATAGGGATGGTCCGGATTTCATTGTCGAACACATAGCGAAGCTCGTTATCCTTCGTCAGAGTTGTTCGGATAGACGCACCAGAAATGTCGAAGTCAGTCATAGTGAAAACCTTGAAGTCAGGGTTCCGTGTGACCATCTCATCCAGCAACACTCGTAGAGCGACGACACTGTTCCCCTTGGTGGACGCGAGAGCGATGTCATAGCGGTCCAACAGGCCACTTTCGATGATAGCCTGATTGAAACCCTCCTTCTCGACGAACAGAACACCACCAAAACGCATCTCTGGTGACGCATTGCTGTAATTGAACGATGTCAGCTTTGACATTGGGGCCAGCTTCACTTGGGATGTCATTCGATCAATGTCGATTGTGCCAAGCCCTACAGATTGACCTGTGTGAGGCTGGATAACCGCGCCACGCTTGTCATACGCAACTTTCCAAGTGTCAGTCAGGGTACGGTTGTTTTGCAGAAACTGCGGCAAGAGCGTCTGGGTAAAATAGCTGTCAACAAAGGATGTTTTGCCAGTCATTCTCAGCAGCGTTGGTCTAGCAGCATACATCAACTGTCGAGCATTGGCCCAGTATTGACCGAAGTTTGACACCTTATTGTAGGCGTCCTCCATGCACAAATTAGCTGCGTCGATGAGATTGAGAGAAGCCTTTGTTGTACTTTTGGATTTGCCAGCAGCTTTCATAGTCGTTTGAACTGCATCCATGATCTCGTCGCCGTATGTGCCATCCAACAGATTTGGCATTTTGCCTGATGAGATGATCGGAATGTATGGTGACGAGACAGACAGAGTTACACTGTAAGACTTCTTGCGGTTAATCTGTTTCGGATGCGAGTACGTCCAGCCACCAGATATGAGTTTGACCCTACCTGAGTTCACTTGAAGGTTGGCCTGACCAAGAGTTAATGTTCGATTGGTGATGACATTTATGTTATGGTCGCCTTCATCCCTCTCAGCAGCTTTAGCAGTTGCCCATGCTTCAATAATGAATGGCAATTCAGCATCTCCATCACGGTAAATGCCTTCGATCTTCTTGTAGTCACCAGCAAAGGTATTCTTACCGATTGCATTGATCTTGGTCTTGCGTTCATTGGTCTTCAGGAGGGCCATGAGAGCGTCTGTAGGAACGTCCTGTACGCGTTGGGACATATCTACATCACCAAGGTCGCCAGAGACGTTAAAGTGTGCTGTGAACGCTTCTAGCGACGTATCGCCAAGGCTCTGCGCAAGGACGTTGATGTCCTCAGCCTTGAACCAAGAGATCATGGATTTACCAGCAACTACGGTCTTGTCCTGTGTCCGTTCTTGTACAGCCATGTAGCGTTGATATTTGTACGGGTGAACTGGTTTACCCTCGGGAAAGCCCAAGATGATTACCGTCGCGTGTTTGGCATCAGCATCAGCAGCATCAGTTGAATTGATTACCACATCGCCATTATCCTGAAGTTCGATCTCGTGCTGTTTACCCCGTGAAATTACGGTTAGGGCTATGCGACAGATACGACAGCCAGCAAGAGCAGCACGTAGGCCATTGCCCAAGGCACCACGGTTGCCACGACGCCAGTGCTTCGTTGATGTCAGGGGGCGCTTGATGTTGAAAAATGTGTGAACTTGTTCTTCAGATAGTCCAGCGCCACCATTCCACATGGTAATCGTTTGTTGTCCTTCATCAATATCATAGCCAAAGCCACCTATGTCAGCAGCGTTATCAGCGAACTCTTTGACGATCATCTTGGTGAAGTCGCCAGTCGTACAACCAGCTTTCTCAGCAAGGCCATCAGATGTCAGGAACCGCATCCAGTCCTGCTGCTCAATGGTTAGTGTGTTATTTTCCATTTCTGTCATTCATATAGTCCGCAGTATCTGTGGAAGTTTATATGAGATGGGAAGTAAGTATAGCTAATAACAACTGTCTAAGATCACACTCACAAATTCCCTCGGTGGGGTGTCTGTATTTCCACTGGAGGGGTGGTCTTGAGTTGGGATCAATATGCCATTTGGCACTTTGATTTTGGTGACCTTGAGTTGGAATTATTGTGACATTAAACAAACGCCCTAGAACACGTTAAACACTTTAATTCCATTGTACTTTAGCATGTTTTGACCTTCAGGTGAACGCTTAGTTTACCCCTCGGTTAACACTATGTTTGTGTGGTAAGCTTTCACGGTAAATTATCTATATATAAAACGAGTCCAAGGTTGAATATATATAAAATGACTGATATATTGGTTCCAGAAGAGGAATCGTCCATGAAACAGTTCATAAAATATTACCGTGTATCGACACGTAAGCAGGGCGACAGTGGTCTGGGGCTAGCTGCTCAAGAGCGTGATATTGATCTTTATCTGTCCACTTATGCTGAGACACCTTGGGAAGTCTTAGGTGAGTTTACTGATGTGCAGTCTGGTAATGATAGCGACAGACCTGAACTACAGAAGGCTATGGACTTGGCTGAAAGGACGGGAGCAATTCTACTTGTTGCAAAACTGGACAGGTTATCTCGCAAGGTGTCCTTTGTTTCAGCTATCATGGAACGCAAGAAGCTGAATCTTACAGTGGCCACCATGCCTAATGCTGATAAGTTTCAGCTACACATCTATGCTGCTCTAGCGGAACAAGAACGTGAGTTCATTTCATTGCGTACCAAGCAAGCACTTGCTCCACTAAAAGGTACTGGTAAACTTGGCGGTAACAGAGGCAACATCGACAGAGCGAATGAAGCTGCTCGTAAAGTTGCTGACGACCATGCTGCTAAGGTTATGGATACGATTATCCCACTCAAAGAAGCTGGGCGAACCCTACAACAGATAGCTGATACGCTTAATAAGTCTGGTGTTCTGACTTCAAGAGGTGGCCAATGGTATCCTACAACGGTGAGCAACATTTTGAAGAGAGTTGCTGCTGTTTGATCGTAGGTTGGTAGAAGCTCTGAGAGCCTCACTCATGGCCACTAGCTCGTGGCTGGTATGACCTCAGATTGCTTCTTAAGTGTGCTGTAAGGACCCCTACAGTCTGTGGATGGGACCCTCCAGATCATAGCGGAAAGAAACCGTCTGACCCGTTATCGCTGCCTGAATCCAAGACAAAGATTTACTTTCGGTCCACCTTGACCATTAAGGCCATCTACTGCTCAATGAAGTCTCACCTTGGGAATATTTCATGGCTACATTCGATCAATTCATTGCATCCCTTGAGCAAGACTTTGGCGAGCAAGGCAAAGGCAAACCCTTTGAAGTCTTCTGTAAGTGGTTCCTTGAGAACGATCCTGAGTGGTCCAAGACAGTCGATAAGGTATGGCTCTGGGATGACTATCCTAACAAGTGGCAACGTCAGGACTTAGGGACTGACCTCGTCTTTCGGGACAACGAGGGCCTCATCTGGGCCGTTCAAGCTAAGTGCTATGGCGAACATCGAACCACTACCAAGGGTGACATGAACTCCTTCTTGGCTGACACTGGTCGTAAAGAAGTTGATCGCCGCCTTTGGATGCAGTCTACCAACAAGATGGAGGCCAAAGCTGAGAAGACCCTGAAGGGACAGGACAAACCAGTTACAGTTTTCATGCTCAATGACTTCCGTGATGCACAGATAGAATACCCATCGTCTTTTGCTGATCTGCATCAAGCCAAAGTTAAAGATAAACCCACCCCTGACCCTCATCAGAGTAAAGCCATTGAAGATGCTACTTCTGGTTTGAAGTTATCTGATCGTGGTCAGTTGATCATGGCTTGTGGCACTGGTAAAACCTTCACCACCTTATGGATCAAGGAAGCATTAGAAGCACACACCACGCTGGTCCTGCTGCCCTCCTTGAGCCTTCTGTCACAAACGATGAGAGAATGGGCATGGGCTGGTAACACTGACTTCGACATCCTCAATGTCTGCTCAGACAAATCAGTTGGAAAGAAAACTGAGGACATGGACCCTGCTGATGCTCCGTTCCCTGTTACGTCAGAGGTGGAAGAGATTGCTAAGTTCCTGAAGCAACTAAAACCAAAGGTCATCTTTTGTACTTACCAATCCTCCGACTTGATCTCGCAAGCTCAACTTGATGAAGCAGTCCCAGACTTTGACTTAGCTGTGGCTGACGAAGCCCACAGATGTGCAGGTAAAGCTGATGCAGGGTTTGCTACTATTCTTGATGATGACAAAATCAGAGCTTCCAAACGCCTCTTCACCACAGCTACGCCAAGGTACTTTGGTAAAGCCATCAAGGATGCAGCTAAGGCACGTGACTTGGCTGTTGTTGGTATGGACAATGAGGCTGTCTTTGGTCCTGTCATTCATAAGCTGACATTTGGTCAGGCTATCGAACAGGAACTCCTGACTGACTACCAAGTTGTCATCGTTGGCGTTGATGAGCCGATGGTCAGAGAATGGATTGAGAATTACGAGATCGTTTCTACAGACCCCAACAATCAAACAGATGCACGTACACTTGCAGCCAAAATTGGTATGCTGAAAGCAGTTAAAGACTACGATCTCAAACGGGTGATCTCGTTCCATAGCCGTGTTGCTGGAGCCAAGCAATTCTCAGACGAATTGGTTGATGTTCTAAACCTGATTGAGCCAGCTAATCGACCTGAAGGCAAATTCCTGTCTGACTACGTGTCAGGTACAATGAAAGCTGGAGATCGTAAAGAAAGGATCGACAGGCTCAAAGTTCTGGACGGCTACGACAGAGGTATCCTGACCAATGCGAGATGCTTGGCGGAGGGCGTCGATGTGCCATCCCTTGATGGTGTTGCCTTCATTGATCCTCGTGGCAGTCAGGTAGAGATCATTCAAGCTGTTGGACGTGCCATCAGGAAGGTTCGCAAGAAAAAGTTTCAGAAGAAAGGCACTATTGTTCTACCTGTGTTCATTGAGGATGGTGACGATCACGAGACATCCATTGGAGTCAGTAACTTTAAGCCTATCTGGGACGTTCTAAAGGCCCTTAGAGCGCATGATGAGGTGTTGGCTGATACGTTGGATGAGTATCGCACCAACATGGCTAAGAATGTCTCTCAGAGCCGTGAGAGTATCAGTGACAGAGTGATCTTCGGTATCCCTAATTCGTTAAATAATGAGTTTTCAATAGCTCTAAGGACCGTTTTGGTTGAGAACACCACTGCATCTTGGGAGTTTTGGTATGGTCTGTTAGAGGTTTTTAACGAAAATGAGGGGCATTGTAATGTTCCTTTAGATTATATAACCGCCAAAAACTTCAGGCTTGGGGCCTGGGTGATTTCCCAAAGAGCAAGACGTAGCCATCTAACGATGGAACGGATCAATAAGCTCAACGCTATTGGTTTTAAGTGGTCGCTCCAGGACCATAACTGGCAGATGAATTTTGAAGCCTTGCAGCGGTTTGTCCAAAAAGAGGGGCATTGTAGAGTACCAACTCAGTTAATTATTGAGGGGGGGGGCGATTTAGGACGTTGGGTCACTATGCAACGCCTTGCAAGAAATAAACTTGAAATAAGAAAACAAAGGAAGCTGGAAAGCATAGGATTTCATTGGACAAACTGGGACCTTAAATTCAGTATTTTGATGGAATATTATCAACTAAACGGGCATTTCAAAACTCCACACAATTACAAAACCAACGATGAGTATGGACTAGGACGTTGGGTTGCAACTCAACGCATGTCTAAAAATAAACTCTCTAAAATCCAAATCCAAAAACTATCTGAAATTAATTTTCCGTGGACAATTTGGGACCAAAATTATTTGATATTAAGGGAGTATTACGAGGCAGAAGGGCATTGTTCTACACCTGCTGATTACAAAACCAACGATGGGTTTGGACTAGGACGGTGGGTTGCACTTCAACGTATGCCTAAAAATAAACTCTCTAAAATCCAAATCCAAAAACTATCTGAAATTAATTTTCCGTGGACAAACTCAGATAGGAACAAAGACAGGGCTTGGATCAATTTTCATAAAGCTCTTATGAATTTTAAATCTCGTAACGGGCATTGCAATATTGATCCAGACCATGTCGAAAATGGTTTTAACTTGGGTTCTCAGGTTAATTCAGTACTACAGAATGTCTCTTTATCTGATGTTCGGAGGAAGATTTTAGTGAATTTGGGATTAATCCCTTCCGCTCCAGATTATTCAAATACTAATGGTCAGATGATAGACGCAAAATGGTTGATGCGTTTTAATCAACTTCAAGCATTTTACGCTCGGGAAGGTCATTGTGATCTTCCACAAAATTACAAAGCTGCGGATGGATTTGGGTTAGGGAATTGGGTTTATAGACAAAGGAAAATGGGTACCTTAATTCCTGAACAAAAGCAGAGACTAGACGACATAGGCTTCATCTGGGATGCCTCGAAAGACAAAACCTAATGGCAATCCAGACCCTCTCGTTCATTTCACTCATCCTGCGTCCATACGTAAAGCAGCCCATCAGTACAGACGGCTGGAAGACCCTCTTTGCTCAGGTTGATCGTCACCGTAACTTTGATGGGGAACTTATGGCCTTTGGAGCAATGTCAGGACAAGATATAGACCGCATTATTCATGACCTCACTTCATTTGGCTACATTGGGCCAGATCAAGGCGACCAATCAGATATGGTAGTGTCAGACATGTTCTCAGGTGCAAGCAACATTCCATCTTGGATAGAATTGGTGGATGTTAAGTTCTTCGATGAAGCTATGCCACCAGTCCAAGCATGGAAGATGAAGGAATCAGGAGTGTATAATCTCATCAACTTTGAGGCTGACCTAAGTCTGCCAAGGAAAGGCTATCAGTGTGATTGGCCCCCATACATCGGCAAGATACAATAGCTAACCTGTTAGGACATAATACAATGCTAAGATACGTAGTAACTATAATAATGCTTCTGCCAGTCCATGCCTTTGCAGGAACAACTGAGAGTGTCCTCCAATACATTATGGACGATTACAAAGCTCAATGCGTAGCTGCTCAACAGGAGTCGATGGAGGCTATGAGAGAGGGTGAAGACCTCAATCCTGTTAAGATAAAGTTCTATGATGAGGACATCTACGAAATTGACATTACTGCTCAAGGCAAAAAGGCGACCGTCTTTCATGCTAGTCCGTGGTGTCCACAGATTGGCTTCCCCTGGTGCGGTAGTGGTGGCTGTACATCCTACGTGATCGTAGACGGTGTCAGTTTTGAAACTTGGGGTGGCAGACCTGTGTCAGTTTCAGTGAGTGATTACCGTGTAGTTGTGATTGTTCCACGCACAGGGGGGGCTTGTGTTGATGCCAACGGCTCGACACTTTCCAACAGTGCTAGCTGCTCTTCTGTGGCTGTTTGGGATGATCAGGCTAAAACATTTAACAGTATGCCGTCAATTATTCCTGTCTTTAAGGTAAGCGATTTCATGCCATGACAGAGATGGATAACTACCTGCACCCTGCCAATGCGCATAAGCAACGATGTCCTAGATGCCAGTCTCCACTGAACACGGTTGTCGTTCATGGTCACGAACAGTGTGTGGTGTGTAAGTCGAACATCTTTGAGTGCTGCTCAGGTGACACTTGTGAGACAGATTACAACTTAGCTGTTGGGTACAAACGGGGGTAAGTTTGCATTAGGAAAATGTTATGAAAGCTCTTAATCCAAAGCATACCTAAGTGCCCAGTCTGTTTACATTTTGTTACGCACTCAATGAAAACCTAGAGAAGTAAACAAATTAGCTACCTGAAATAGGTTGCCGAGGCCCCGACTGCGCTTGACTGGCAAGCCACATGGCGGGCATAAACAAACAACCAGTACTATATTTAGTCGCATTGTCACGTGTACGTGGCGCATCTAGGAGCGTGAATTGTGAGTTTGCCAGTCATTGATCTATTCGCTGGGGCTGGCGGCCTAAGCATTGGCGCTACCCAAGCCGGTGGTATTGTTAAAGCATCTATTGAGTTGGATTCCACCGCATGCCAAACTTTGACCAAGAATGGTCGTCTGCATGGGACCGTCGCCAACACTGATGTATCTGAGCTTTCTGGTGATGATCTTAGAACGATTGCTGGGCTTTCTTCGGCAGACCCGCTGATCGTAGTTGGGGGAGCTCCTTGCCAACCCTTTTCCAAGGCTGCCTATTGGGTGGAGAATGGGGAGGAGGCGCGTTATCGTAGGGCTAGAGCCGCCGGTGAGCAGACTGAAAAACCGCAAATAAAGAGCGAACCTAGGCCTGATGAACGCCGCAACTTGGTCATGGAATTCTGGCGCTTAATTAATGAATCGAATGCGAAAGGGTTTGTTTTTGAAAATGTTCCTTCAATACGCCATCCTAAAAATAGGCCCGTATTAGACGCATTTAAGAACGCTGCAGAGCAAGCAGGGTTTTATGTGACTGAGACACTCGGGAAAGCCGTTGAGCACGGCGTAGCTCAGAAACGAGAGCGTGTTTTCCTTTTAGGTTCCAAGTTGCGTCAACCTGAAATTCCTGCAGCTACTCACTCTCTGCCCGGTAAGGAAGACCAATATCTGTTTCCAACGTTTTCGACAGGAGAGGCTTTAGATGGTTTCGACGATGAACGGTTTTTCGAACCGGAAGAAGTAGTTCAAGGAAGGTGGGCGGACCATTTGAAGTCTGTTCCTCCGGGATGGAATTACAAGGCTCATACAGCTTGGGCAGGGCATCCGAACCCAACTTTCGTGACTGAAACTCGGTTTTGGAATTTTCTTCTGAAGCTGGACCCAGCAAAGCCATCGTGGACTTTAGCTGCGTCTCCGGGGCCATGGACCGGACCATTCCACTGGAGTTCTAGACGGCTACGAACCGTAGAGATGGCTGCGCTCCAAGGATTCCCAATCGACTACGAGTTTGCAGGAAGCAGAAGAGAACGTGTTCGGCAGTTGGGCAACGCCGTTCCTCCACCAATGGCAAAAGCTATGGTCGCTGCAGTCATGGAATCCGTAGCATGAAGAACAAGCTAACATCTGTGAGTTTGTTCTCTGGGTGTGGAGGGATGGACTTAGGTTTGGAAAAAGCTGGATTTCAGACTTCTTTTGCAACTGATAATGATAAGCACTGCAAAGCCACCTATGAAAAAAACTTTCCGCAATCCAAATTTTTGCTTAGCCGAATTGGCGACATTAGCCGATCCGATATTGAAAGCGCATTGGGAAAGGATGCGACAGATATAGACTTGCTCGCAGGTGGGCCGCCGTGTCCGCCTTTTTCGAAGAGTAGGTTTTACCGAAAAGATATGCCTCGGGCTTTGGACGATCCGAATGGGTTAGAAACCATAGAGGGTTACTTGAATGTTTTGGATTGGTTGCGACCTCGGGCGTTTATATTGGAGAATGTCAAAGGGCTCTCTTACAAGGTTCATAGCCAAGCTCTCGACACCATCGTACAGCGAGCGGATTCACTCGGGTATAACGTGGCACTTAAGACCTTAAATGCTGCTGACTTTGGGGTACCCCAAATGCGGGAACGCTTCTTTGTAGTGGGATTGCTTGATGGAGAGTTCAAATTTCCTGCTCCGACACACAGCAAAGATGGCTCAAATGGATTGCCAAAGTGGCGAACTGCCGGAAGCGTAATGTCGGACTTGGATACAGAAGAGAATGCCGACGATACTGGTCATTTCGCAGGGGGCAAATTTCATGACCTTCTTAAGAAAATTCCGCCTGGAGAAAATTATCTCCACCTTACTGCGGAACGCGGGTGTGCCAATCCGGTTTTCAAATGGCGCAGCAGATACTGGTCTTACCTCTTGAAGCTCAGCCCTGAAAAACCTTCTTGGACGATCCAAGCAAGGCGCTCAAACAATATGGGGCCACTTCACTGGCGTAACAGAATACTGCGGATAGCAGAAGTTAAACGGTTGCAGAGCTTTCCAGATCAGTTTTGGCTTTCTGGGACGACCGAACAGCAATGGCGGCAGATCGGAAATGCAGTTCCACCAGATTTAGCACATATGCTCGGACTTGAATTAGCAACGCACTTGTCCAAAAGCATTGAAGTCGCTGCATGACCCGCATCCCATCTTTCAATGACTTTTCTCCGGGCATTCTCTCGAAAGCGTTTGATTCTGCTGATATTCGTCGAGCCTTAACGCCTGTTATTGCACACCGAGGCGACAAAAAAGCCACCGCAAAGCGATGGGCTAAAGAGATATTTAGCGGGATCGAAAACAAAAGGTCGACAACAAACATACCAGCTACGCTCAATAGCACTGGATTGCTCAATACCACAGATTGGGCATTGACTGAGATAGGAGAGCGGATTGCCCAAGCTGCAACTTCGGAAGAGGCAGTATCACTCTTTGCGCAGCACCTTCTTTCAGACTTCAATGGCACGATCATAATCGACGCCATTCGATCTCTTAATTTGCGGGGCGAGGATGTTACCAAGGCATCTTTGAAGGAGGAGCTTCAAAGCCATGGTGTGGAGGGTTTGTCCACAGCTACAACTGACCATACCACGTTGCAAAATTGGTTTGTAGAAGCTGGGGTTTTGGCCGCTCGAAAAGAGAATTTCAAACCCAACGATGCTACTTTGAAGAACCTGCTAGGCATTAGCGTGGATGAAAGGGCCGAAATTCAATCACTAACCTTGCCTCAGCAAATATTCTTGAGCATTTTCCGTCGAATGGTCGATACAGAGGCATCGCATGAACTCCCAGTTTCGCTAGTTTATGCCGAGTGCTCTAGAGATTTTAGAGGGCACTTCGACGAAAGTCAGATTAGTTCGAAAGTTCTTCAACCCTTGGAAGCCAGCGGATGGCTACAATTAGCTAATCGCACAGGAAAGTCGTCAGGCGGAAAAAGCGGAACTGCAGTTGCTACGGCAAAGTTGCTTGGAATACCTATGTCCGAGGTATTGCCAGATTTCGATGCTGTGATCCCGGCTGATCTTCGTGATAAAAGAGATACTCCCCGAGCAGAAATTTTGCGTATGCTTGATAGTCCATCAAAGAACGAACGTGGGGTAGGCTTAGAGCTTTTGGCGCTAAGAATGCTGATTGATCTAGGACTAGAACCACGTTCGTTTCGTTTGAGAACGAAGCAAACGGCATATGCCGAACTGGATCTTACTGCCGAAGGGACTCACTTGACGTTTTCGCGGTGGAATATTCAATGCAAGTGCATCACTAGCAAGGTTTCTTTAGGCGATATAGCAAAGGAAGTTGGGCTGGCGATTTATTCCAGAGCTCACGTTGTGGCTGTCGTTACTACATCTGATTTTTCTAGAGAAGCCCTCGCTTATTGCCGCGAGATAACCCAATCTACGCACCTTCAATTCCTTTTGATTTCGGGTGAGATTGTTGATGAATATCTAAGAAAGGGTGCGGGTACTTTAATAGATCATGCTATGAAAAATGCTAAAGAAATCATGGCGCTGAAGCGATCACAGCCTATTCGGGTAGGTGATGAAAGTGATGAATAAGGAGCTCTAAGTGATCGTTAACCAAGCTAATTCTCGCCAAGATGTTTCTTAAGTTCTTCATAACCACCAATGTATTCACCATGGTAGCCAAAGACCTGTGGTACAGTTTTAAGATCAGCCATACCTACTATCGTCGTAAGCCAATCCGAATGGGCCAGGTTGTGGGTGGTGTAAGTCACGTCATGCTTTTCAAGCAGTACCTTAGCCTTATCGCAGGTTTCACAATTAGACCTCATAATAACTAGGTAGAATAAATATGAAGTCATGGAATATGTTCCTTTATTAATTGATAACTAGGCTGTTTGATCTGTTGATTGAGTGGCGACATATTCAAAGTTCTTTGATGAAACTAATGAAACTGTCACTCAGCACCCACTGTAGATCACTGAACCGTCTGGCATAATTGTGTTGCAGAGGATTGCGCCCTTCATTTTAGCGTAGTAAATATTTGCACCCTCTAGGTCTGCTCCGTCCAGGTTTGCTTGTCGCAAGTCTGCAAACTTTAGGTGTGCTTTCAATAAATATGTACCCTCCAGTTTAGCATCATATAAGTTAACATTAGTCATCCATGCGTCCCTAAAATCTGCACCACTTAGATTTGCACCTTTCAGGTTTGCATACCCAATCTTTGCACCCGTTAGATACGCACCCTTTAGGTTTGCGCCCTCTAGGTTCGCTTCCCGCAGGTCTGCAGACATTAGTAATGATCCCTCCAGATCAGCATTTGAGAGGTCGCACTCCCTGCAATCACCAGTATCCTTCAGCTTCCGTAGATCATCAGGATCAAAAGCATATGCACTGCTGGCAAACATGGTTGCTACTATGGTGAGTGCTGTCACACGACTCGAAAGTTTAGTCATTAAAATGCCTCTCATTCGACTTCACACGGATACTTGTTTGCTAAACTTAGACCTATAGCCAAGCCTGCAGGCCAATCTTTACTATCAGGGTGCTTCTCAGCCCATTCGACAAACGTATTGATTGATTGATCCAGCGTGACATCTCTTAAATCCGCAGACAGTTTTGATACCCTTTGAATAACTGTGATTTGTCGCTCAATGTCGCCCCCCAGAGACATAACCTGGTTTATAAACTTCGATAGTCCGCTGCAGTTAATTACAACGATATCACGTGAACTCTGCACGCTACCCTCACAGCCTCTCTTATCTAGGTTGTCTGTAACTGAGCCTTCACACTCAGCCACCAGACCATCAACAGTTTTTGTCTGAAAGTTTTGTGCATTGACCGACAGAGGTTGAATTATCAAAAAGGTTAGCACCGCAAGCTCGATCGTCCGTATTGGCTTGATGAAATGCTTAATCATTGGGTGAGCGTCCTTAGGGCTATCATGTTAGCTTTAGTTTCACTCAAGACGTGTGAAGTATCAAACAGATATTATTGAGTGGATGTAACCTGATTTTTGACTTCAATCAGGAGCGGAAGTCGCCCCAGTCTTCACAGGCAAGAGCAGCAAGTTGGTTCTCCAACATGTTCCTAGCAGGGTAAGCTGAACCATATGCCTGAGCGACAGCACTGCTCTGTTTGGTTTTATGGGCAATCAGGTAGTCTCTTTCCGCAATATGCACTCTAGCTGCATCTAGCCTGTCCTGCCATGTATGTCGTGCGCTATGAGCCGTTACACCATCCCTCGTGACGCCAGCTATTTTTCGTACTTTGTTAGCTTCAGCAGACGCCCTATCACGACCAGACTTGATATTAGCAAACTCAGGAAAGATAGGATCGTTTGGTTTGTCAGACATCTCATAGCTTCTGAGAGCTTCTAAAAGGGGACCAACCAACGGAATGTTTGCTTGGATACCATCCTTGTCCAGTCGTCTGATGCTATTATGACGAAGGTACATTGTTGGGATGTTTTCTGTCAGATTAACGTCTCGTACCTCTAGTCCATAGGCGTCGCTAATCCTGCACCCAGTATACAGCAAGAAGAGAAGTAACAGTCTGACGTGATCCTCAGCCTCGTAGGCCGCTTGCTCGTATTTACGGAACTCTTCTGGATTGAGGGGCCACTTCTTATTCGCCAACTGTTCCTCACGCTTCTTGTTTCGCAGCTTGTAGAAAGGGTTACGCATGAGATGATTGTCGATGTACAACCCCTGCCCTTTCTCAATGATATGAGAGAACACCGCACTGGGGTAACGTAGGTTGGTATCTCCCGTGCCTGAGTCTGGATGTTGCTTCCGCAGATAGCTTCTAAAGGCAGTGGCCTCTTCCACGGTGATACTCGTAACCTCCCGCTGAAAGCCCTTAGCGGTTCTTCCACCTTCAATGAACGAGGCGAACTGCGCTAATACACGCTTGGTATTTGTTGTTTGGGACTGAATGGTACGAGGGTTTCCACCAATCTTAGCCTCAGCATAAGCCTCAAGGTATGAGTTCATTGCATCCATCAGAGTTGGATTAACGGTCGTTGCAACACGACCAGCGACAACACCTTCTGTAACACCTGCAACTGTAGTCTTGCTTTGAGCTTTATAAGGCGTCTGATAATTGGGCTGCCCCCACTTACCGCTTCGGTAATCCTTTTGGCGCTGGACTTCGTCAATCAGTTCATCAGCAGCCAAATCGTAGTAGAGTTCTTTCTGTTCCAAATATACACGTTCAGCCTCCTTAAACTCAGCGTACTCTTCAACCGTATGCCCTGCCTTCAAGACGGGAGCCTGATCGGGATGAATACCCCAAGAGCGAACCCTATTGTCAGCAATATTACGAATATCTTGAGGAGCTAAATCACCGCCGCCTTCCAGCAACTTTATCAGCTTCATCTTTGTGGCATTAAAGTCTGCAAGAACAATCGAACATCGTGTAAGTGCTGTCGCCTCATCCTTGGTTTCTAGTGCAACCTTTACCTCACGCTTACCCCAAAGAGTTCGTAGGGTCTCAGGCACCTGCTTACGAAAGGAATAGAAGCCAGTCGAAGACCGTTTCATGCCGTTCTTTTGTTTGATCTGCCGCATAGCTTGTACCAACTTAGTACCATTAGTTAGTACCAAATAGGCTTAAACACCCATTTAGGTCAATGCTTTATAGCTATTTAAGGATTAAATGGTGCCCCCACACGGACTCATTACATATGTAAATAAACACACAACGTATTGATTTTATTATATTAATAAGTAGGGGCCAAAACATACTTAGTACCATAATTGCAAAATAATTAGTACCATATTTAGTTGCATACCAGCGCCCTACCCCACCCCTTCTGCTGCAAACCCACTGAAGAAGCTAAGCAGCACCGTATAGTGACCTGACACACCGTCAGAAAGTTCAACAGCAAGTTCGCTACCTGCTTATGCACTTGAACTCCAAAAGACTAGTCTTCAACCGTGAGGGTAGGCTTGCACCTGCCAAAACTTACGTAAGCTGCGTAGAAGGCTTCTTTAGCGTCGTCAGTATTAACATCTGGCACTATCAGGCAATCATGCAACGACAGGCAGCCGCTCTAAGAGCCAATACAGCCCAGCGTTCTTCCTTCCAATATAATTGGGTGGAGAAACACTTTTTGGGACCTGAAATTGATCACAAATTATTACAAATTGGATATGCGTTTAGTGACACTTTAAGAGTTTTCACGTTTCAAACTTTCAACTCACAGAGTTAATTCAAGGTTAGATGAATAGTTTTGAGGAACATCAAATGATACCACTGCCGCCTGAAATCAAAAAGTTGGAAATAGATCTAATAAATCGAAAAATTACAGGTGATGAGGCATCTCAAAAGATATTTTCTATCAGAAAAAAGCTCGGACCTCCTTGGCACTGGAAGTCTTGGAAAAGTGCCAGAAAAAAAATATTAGGCACTGAGTGTGAGAAGTGTGGTGCTGGACCAGAGGCAATTCTTTATCTGCAGCATACGGTAAAAAATCCACGGGTTCAGCCATATATCGACGTTGCTAAAGCTAGGTTCAGAGCGATGGAGCCAGAAAAAGATTGGTGGTCAGATTTAAGAGCGCAAATGTTTGTAATTCGTGATGATGTAATCCCAGAAGCTCGAGATTGTTGCCCAGTCTGTCAAAGTCTTTCAATACAGTTTCGTAAAGGAGTGGCTAATTGGGTCTGTAATTCTAAATCAGGCGGACAGTTTTGTGGTCATGTCTTTATAAAACCAAGTCAAAAGATGGCGCTCACGGCAGCGCAAAAGAAGGCGATACGCGTCCAAAAATATTTAGCTTACAGAAATATCGTTCTCCATCGCAAACATGATGTAATGCGCCAAGCTATGTTAGATTGGATCAGAGACTGGAGCCAATATTTATCCCTTCGATATACAAAAACCCTATGCAAGGGCTGCGCATATTTCGAAGATATTATAGACGACGGCTCTTCTTAATTTTTTGCAGCTATCATCTGTTTATGACGTTCTTCTTCTTTGCGTCTTTTTCAAAGTCAGAAAATGGCACATACCCTTTATCTAGGTAGTAGTTTCGAGCAACTGTGCGACACCAAAAGATATAATACAGCCCTGCTAAGCCGCCAGTGAGGATACAGAAGAGTAGAAACAGAAATCCTGTGCTAATACGCCCGTTAAACCAGTGGTGAAATGGGCCAAAAAAGGCAACCCAGATCCAAGAAACGCCTGTTGATGCTTCTACGCGTTCTTGCGTTTCGGGGTGGATAAGGTTGTCATACTTATTATTCAAAGCCGTATCTTTCTTTTGGAAATGTTTTTTGGGCTATCTGTTTTTATAAAACCGTCCGAACTTGATGTCGTTATCTATTATTGAATTGGCAACTAGCCCCAAGGTTTCTTGAATTTACCTTTACGGGCTACCTTAGGTATCGATGATTTCAGTGTTGGTTGAATAGGCCGTGCCTGTCCGACCATTGCTTCCAAAGCAGCCACTCTGTTCGCTGTACTTGGGTGTGTTGAGAATAGCTTGTCATGTGCGTGAGCATGTAGCGGGTTAATGATAAACATATGCGCAGTGGATGGGTTTCTTTCAGCACTGTCGTTATCAATCCTATTTGCAAACCCTTGAATAGATTGGAGTGCTGACGCTAGCCACATTGGATTGCCACAAATCTCTGCACCAACTCTATCAGCGATGTATTCTCTACTTCGGCTTATGGCCATTTGAATGAGAGAGGCAGCTAATGGTGCTAGGATCATCATTGCGATCAAACCAATGAAACCCATATTGTTGTTTCTGCGCCCACCAAAGAACATTGCAAAGTTAGCCAGCATGGAGATCGCTCCTGCGAATGTAGCTGCCACGACCATGATAGTTGTGTCTCTATTTTTAATGTGGGCGAGTTCGTGTGCCATTACAGCGGCTATCTCATTCTTGTTCAGCCTTTTTAAAAGTCCTGTCGTTGCAGCAACAGCTGCGTTTTCGGGATTACGGCCAGTTGCAAAAGCATTAGGCTGATCGCTTTGTATTTCGTAGACCTTTGGCGTAGGTAGATGCGCATTGAGCGCTAGATCGGCTACCATCTCATACAAGGGATGATCCTTCGAAACTTCTTTCGCACCATACATACGAAGTACCATTTTATCTGAGTTGTACCAAGCGAACACATTCATTGCCACGGCGACTAAGAGTGCAATGACTAGACCTCCAAAACCACCGAGCATCGCACCTGCAAAACCGAAAAGGGCAGTCATTGCAGCCATAAGCATTGCCGTCTTTATCATGATGGGACCTTTGTCTTGATGGATTTACCTAGAGATATAAGTTTGACGAGGTTATTCAATAAGTGCGTACTCAGCCAATGAGGGTTTTACGCCTCTGCTATAGGCAAAGGGTATTATTGGTTTATAATTTTTTAATCATCTTTGAGGAGTGAAATCGTGAACCCGTTTAAATGGCATAGTGAGCTAGCAGAAAGACTACGGATCAGACTTGGTTGGAGCCATTATGCGATCTACTGGGTTTCGTTTATCAAGGGTGTAGCCGTTACGTGTCTTGTACTTTGGCTGATGTGCTAGATCGCTGACGTTACGATTACGTAAACCTTAGCAATCAATGCTATGGTAATAATCGTGAGGCATATCTTGTTTATGTTGGTTATGCTTTGTTGCTACTTCTACCCAAGTTATTGTTAAGAATACATGATCTCTATTTCCTCTAGTAATGGGAGGGCCATAGAAACACTCTCTAGTTCCCCTACCACTATGATTATTCTGATAGGTAATTCCCTGATAGGTCTAGCCACTTAGTGAACTTAGCCTTCCTAACAAGATACTGACTGGTTGGATCAATACGGATAGGCGTATGGTATTCCAACACTACAGGTTCTTCATATCCCTTAATGTTCCCAGTCACCTTACCCGTATAGGTATTCCTTACGTTCTTGATGTCGTGATCTATTATAGAATTGGTAACTTGATGGGTTGCTTGGTCAAGAATACGACGTAGTTCAGGTTCCTTGTCGTACTGAATTATGAAGCTGTC
>Ga0206130_10003383_pt1 | contig 20867 bp, 19 predicted proteins | sample Helgoland_Spring_9_FD_148637 | JGI IMG/M metagenome (GOLD analysis project Ga0206130, IMG submission 148637) | Pelagic subsurface seawater microbial communities from Kabeltonne, Helgoland, North Sea - Helgoland_Spring_Bloom_20160512_1 | ecosystem: Environmental > Aquatic > Marine > Epipelagic ... | reverse complement strand
GAACTTACAGGTGCTCCTCTTTTAACTCGCATTAAAGATTCGTAAGCTACGTCTTTACCAAATGTTTTTAGTTCTTTAGTGCGTACTTGTTTAATACCAACCTCTAACTCAGCTCTCTGAACTTCCCTTTCGACGGATATTTGACTCTCAGGTTTCATTTCTAACGCATCGTCTTTAGCTTCAACAATTCTCAACCAACGCTCTTTCTCTTGTCTTTCCAGTTGGTTTACAAGCTTAATAGTTTCCTTGTCGTCTTTGGGTGCAGCGTTCTTTAAAGCTTCTTGTATCCTCTCAGTGGCACTACGTTGAAACTCCCGGCCTGATGTACCTTTATAAATTTCCTCAACCTTGGCTTCGTCACTCTGGTAGTCTTCAGCGAAGTATGTTTCTGTTTCATTTTTAATCATTTTACCTATAGAAGAACCTACGCCCTTGTAATAGGTGGAGTTTAGGATCGCACCTCTTTCTTCCGCCTCTATACCTAATTGATCCAGTGTGTCCCAAGATACATAATCTTTCTTTTGCTTTAATATAAAATCTTTAACAGTAGGTGGTTTATCCGTCTGACTTTCAGCCCACTCCAAAAACTCTTCTTCTTGTTGCTTTTTATAATCAGCAGATAAATTAAGCGGTTGGCGAGGTCTTACTAATACATCTTCTCTGATACTATTCAACCTCGCCCTATTACCCATGTATAATTCTAAAGCAAGATCAGGAGCGTCCTTTGATTGAGAGAGTTCAGATAATTTATTTTCATACGCAGCTACAGGATTTTTAGATTCCACAATAGAGGAAACTACCTCATCTAAAGTTTTTGGGTTATTTTTAAGCTCTGAGCTCAAAGTTTGTAAACTAGTTTTTAAAGCCGAAATCTGGTTAGGTTCTATCGCACCTCCAAACTTTTGCTTTCCATGTAAACCAATTAATGCGGCTTCGTAGAAACCACCAAAGTTCTGTTGTTGCGTAGCTTTAGATACTGTTCCTTGCTTGGACTCAGCTGTTTCTAAAGTCGTTATGAAGTCATTAATAATTTTAACAGACTGAGCAGAACCAAACACCCGTCTCCCATTGACTTTCATTAACTCCATAGCACCAACAAAAGACCTAGCATCTTTAAACTTTTCTTTTGTTATTAGCGTATCAAGCTGTGCTGTGTAACCATCTAATAGTATTTTCTGCCTAGTAGAAGGATCAGTGATGCCCTGCTCTACCATTAATTTCTCACGCTGCTCTGCTAACAATTCTAGACCTACTACATCAATAGAACCTGAAGTTGTAGCCTGTCTTAATTGAACCATCAAATCTTGACCTTGAGCTGATTCGATAAATCCTTCCCTGTTCTTCTCATACTGAGACATTAACTTTGCTTTTACACCGGGAACAACTGAGTTCCACAAAGCTTTAGAAGCCAAGCTATCTGCTACGTCACCACCCAAAGCTTCGCTTAACGCTTCCCATTCTTTGTTAATCACCTCATCAATAGCTTGCGATGTTTGTTCTCTCTTCGTGTACTTCTGTACATCTACTAAGGATTCTGCTTGTTGTTGTAAACTAGGAAGCGTAACTGTATTCAAGTGCTGCTTCAATAACACATGATCAAACTTATCTTGCTCTCTCTGAACTTCTTGTTGCTGTATGGCTTGAGCTTGTTGTAACTGTTGATCTCTAGCTGACTCCTGTTGTACAAGACTAGCGTAACCTCTTGTTATTTTACCAAACTGCTCAAGGTTTCCTGCAAGTTTTAACAAGTTATTAGTACCTGCTTGCTTCTGTGTGATACCGTATTGAAAGCCGGGGAGGTCGACGGGTTGAACTGTAGGTGCTTCTCCTAAACCTTGTACTTGTACTCTTTTAGTCATTATCGTTTTCCTATCAAAAGAGGGGATCGTGCAGGTAAAGAATATTGATCTGTGTCTGACATATAAGAAGAGGTTCCCATACTAGTTTGTATAGTAGCAGGACGAGCCGAGGCTTGCAAAGATTTGTAAGTACCAAAAGCACTCAACCCTGAACTTAATATACCTAGCCCTAGCCCTAACTTACTAGGTTTGTCTATAGGCCTGTCTAATCCCATGATTTCTTGTTGTGAAGCTAAAGCTATTTGCTCAAGATTTAAGCCATGACGCAATGCATAAAGTTTGTCTTGCGACGTAAGAGCAGCGACTTGTCCAGCTTGTTGTCTGATATAATCATCCATTAAAGCTTGTACTGAAAGACCTGATACACCAGCCTCACCTGCTGCCACGGTAGCGGTTGCTTGTACAGCTTCTCCTTTCTTAGCTACCTTCCCTTTTTCTTGAGCTACGGCTTGCTCTTGCTGCTGTCTCTCCATTATAGCAACTGTCTCCTGCATAGCAGCTTTACGCTGTGCCATAGCAATCGATTGTGCTTGATAAGCTGCCTGAGCTTTAGCTTGCTGTCTCTGTCCTGCATATTGTGCCACTCCTGACCCTGCTCCTAAAGCAAAACTTGCCCAACCTAATGCTAATGGTGTACACATATCGTTACTTACTCTTTAATATAAATGACTGATAACCATCTAGTTGGCAATCGTTAAACTCAGCACCCAACCACTTCAACCACCTATAACTAAGGTAATTCGTCTTCATTACAACATTAGTTAAGTAGTCAAATCCTTCCATTAACTCCTCAACATACTGCTTAGAGTGCTTCAAGAAATACTTACGGATCTTAGGCATCTGCCTAGTACCCAGTAACCACACAACTCCTACATTGTCTTCTCTTCGACTAACACCAAAGCAGCAATGCAATCCTTCCTTACTTCTTACACTGTAGCACTTACAAGAATGTACAAAGGAGTCAATGACTGCATCTTTAGGGTGGTGCATAAGACCGATACATTCAACCATGTCTTCCTCCCTCATATCGTCGTACAAGTCAAAGGCATCCATATCAGGCTGTGCTTGCTCTACTCTAACTTCCATATCTCTTAGCTCTCGGTATAACCATAGATTCAAACTCTGCAGCTAATAGCTTACAAGGCAAGGCAGAACTGCTCTTTACTTCTATAGTCGCTTCATTCGGTTGGGATTGTACTGCAAATCTAAAGTGTCCGCTCTCAGGTGTGAAGTCGTTAAGAGTGGAGATAGAAGCAAGTAACGCTGGGTTGTAGGGGTACGTGTATGTATCTCTAAATCGTGGTGTAACTTCCACAGTAAAGTGTCCAGTATCTGCGTATTCAATACTAGCGTTACGAATCGTTTGAAAGGTGTAGTCAGAAGCACTGCGTCCTCCCCGCTCTGTTGGTTGCTTTAGTATCTGATTGGAGAACCTGTACAACATATCGTACGGGATACCTGCAAAGAAGTACTTGTCATCGTAATAGTCGTTGCCTAATAACCAAAAAGCGTAAGTGTTAAAGTCAGTCGATACTTCCCAGTAATCTTCCCAATCAGCTCCTACTCCCGGCTCTGTCGCTTCTGTAGATGTATGGTCTTGGATACATTTGTAAACAACACCACCCGTATAACTCTCTCCTGTATCCCAAGCTGTTGTTAAACTCTCCCAATTAGAAACAAGGTTCTCCCATGCTACGCTGCCTACCCAAGTAGGACGGCTCACGTCAAAGTCTACAACCTTCCAGTACTCTGTCCATTCAACCCCTGCACCAGGTTCCGTTACTCCTGTCCCACCGTTATCTTGTAAGCAGTAATAAGTAACACCGTTATGATTAACGAAGTCTCCACCGTTGTCTACATAACTACCAAGTGCTCCGCTTATTGTTCCTGCCGTCTCTGATGTTCTAGTAAAATCTTTGAATGTACCACCTTTTGTGTATACTTCTACATCTACAGGGTCATAAGGGAAGTCGCTTATTGTAGTAACTTTAGAAGCTGAATCATAAGCAACCGTTAATGCATCACCGTCCAACCTACTATCAAGGTGCAACTTATAAGTAAGACCTGAGTCAACAATCCCGTTTTCCATTGTAGATTTCTCTAGGTGTAAGCCTTCTGTATCCTCTGTTAGTAACAATAAGTCGGAGTCTATAAAGTCAAAACCTCGGATCTTACGGCTGTATGTAAACTTCATCCAAGCACTTTGTATCTTCTCTTTGTTCTGCCAGTAGTACTTGTAAACAAACAATGTGTAGTCATCTGTGCTAGACTTAGCTACGATCATGTTCTCAGAAGCTGTACCTACAAGATGCGTGATGTTAGCATTAATAAGCTTAGGCACTTGTGCTGTTATCTCATTAGCTTCAAACACCTCAGTATTGTTATCAACAAAGTATTCATACATCCCCTCAAACGTATCACGCTTAAATGGGAAGTATATGTAGTTACCTAAAGCTACAGGGTCTATATTATCTGATATGTCGTACTCTGTAACAGGTGATATGCTTACAGTCTTAGGAGTTAACAAGTCTCCACCTCTCAACACAAACTGAGACTGCCTACTAAATATCATAAGCTTCTCTTGAAAAGGCAGAGCGTGTTGCAGTTGTGCTACTTTTGTGTGACTGAGTCCTACATCTATAGGAGCACTGTCTAGTAGCTGCTGAGTAGTAGTACGGAAGAAGTTAAAGTACTCATCTGCTTCACTAAAGATAATGTTGCTGTCAGTAAGAATACCTAAACGGTTCTTAAAGAAGAAGATGTCATTAATGGTTCTGTTTATATCTCCTGCATAAGTTTCCCCGCCTGTCCATGTTTCTGTATTAGGAGGAGCTATAGCAACCGCTTCCCAATAGCTTGTATCTGTAGGCAAGATTGTAGCGTCTGCGTGTTTTATCTTACATCTGTAACTTCTTTCTCTGTATGCTGTGCCTCCTACCCAAGCTCCCGTACCTGCTGGAACATCCGTAATCTGCTTCCAATATTCTGTATTAGTTGGGTCTATCGTAGCGTCTTCGTGGTCTCTTATGCATCTGTAATTATTACCAGTAAAAGTAACAAAATCCCCATAGATAACAAAAGCACCGTCTGTGGAGGTAAAGCTGGGAAAAGGATTACTTAGTCCATCACCAGCATTGCGGGGTCTCCATCCTTTATCCAAAGGTGCTTCTACGGTTACATCTTCTTCGGGACTCTCTAAGACAAAACTAGTAACATTACCGTCTGTAAGTTGAGGGACTAAAACAATAGGCATGGTGTTGTAATCAAACCTAGAAGCAGTACCACGTTGAGGTGTTGTATCACTGTCATCTAAGTACCACCCTTCCGTCTCTACCCAACTACCTTCACCAAACTCCTCGCCATCTTTTGTTTTAAATTGTACGTAATAGTCGTCTTGTTCTAACTCAGCGTCTCCTATTACTTTAACCCTAAACCTATCAAAACATTCAGCGGGTAAATCAGTAATACTTTTTACCTCTTTATATATAACCCCTAAACCTTGATCAGCTAAACCGTCACTAGACCTAATAGAAAAGTCGACAGCTGAGCTTAGTATTTTTATAAGGCTTCCTTCTCTAACTATATTAAAAGTAGGAGTAGGAGCTATTGTTATTGTAACTTCCCCAGCAGTAGGAGGAGTGGGAGTTGGTACGGATGATATAATACGATGACTCATGTCATAAGGCCACCATCCGTTATAGTAGTGATACTCCTGAAAAGTTAAAACAGGTGCTACATAAGTTGGGTCAGTTGACTCTACATAACCTGCACCTACACTTGTAAGTTCTAAAGAAACAATAGAACCATCCACAACTTTAGCTTCACCTTTAGCACTAGAATTAGTAACGCCCGATATTGTTTGATCTACAGTGAATCTTAATTTTACTGGGTATCTTGTTTCAAAAGCCCTGCTTGCATAAATATTAGCACCCAACCTGTTAAAGTATCCAGCACTAGAGTTCACAGCGTCTACACTTACCTCGGTCACTCCTATATTGGCAGCGGTGCCTGTCGTACCGTAAGAACTCTGCAAGCAGGTTTCTAAATCTTTAGCTATAAACTCTGTATCTGCGTGTTTGCCAGCGTGAGCCCCTGAACTAGGCCCACTAATATATGTAGCTGCTTGATGGGAAGTAGTATTATAATCGTGATGGGTGTGTAAGGTGCTATCTAAGGGAACTAAAGCTCCATTAATATATATACTGTAAGCTTTCTCGTAGTCTCCAAGTTTAACAGCTATTAACGCTTCCTTTCTTAGGGGTGCTGAGTATAAAGTAGGATCACTTCTTACAGGCTTCTTCTTATTAACAAGGAATGTATAGTCAGCAACAGTCAGTGCTTTTAAGTCTTCTCTAGGATTTGTTATACCGCTTAGGTAACTAGTAGCAGTAGCAGTAGGAGTAACAGGTATATCTGCTCCTGTCTCTGTGTTTATTACACTTACTGTAGTCACTCCCCCGCTTTCATCTGCTGTTACTGCATACTTGTTTTCCTCATCTCTCTTAACAAAGTGAGTAAACAAATCAGAACCGGGTGCAGTTGCGTCTACATTTTTAACATACTCAGTAGGTGGTCTCTTTACCAAACCCTCCACAACAGTAGACCAAGCGTTGATCTGCTCATCACTTTGACCAGGATACCTTAAATTGTCAGGTTGCTGTGATATGCCTTGGACAAGGTTCGGTACGCTTGTTACGAGTAACGGCATCGCTTATCTGTCAAGCACTCGAAGTACGCTGTAGTTATCGAATATAGTTCTGTCAGCGTTCTCTGAGTCGCTGTCTACTGCTCTAGCTTTAGCTTCTATCTCATCCCTCAAAGCAAAGCCTTCTATCTCTCTACTGCCTAAGAAGCGGTTAGCAAATATACGAGCTGCTTTAACTGTGATGTAGTGTCGGAACTGCTCAGGTAAATCCGTGAAGTCCAACTCGAAAGTAATGGAGGCTTTAACCTCCTTAGACCAGACATCCGTGTGATTCTTGCGGTCATACAATGTAAGTCCACGCTGCACAGGGTCTGAGTCTGTATAAATTTGTGGGTCTAAGTCTACCCTTAGTGTGTTAGTCGGCAGGTTTATTTTACTTGTACCTGCATCAGGAGATAACACATATTCGTGTTCCGTATTAAAGTGCCAGCCTTCTGATTGGATAGCTCTGTTTGTTTCGTCTAATACGGTTTCTGCTTGGACGACTGTTACTGGTACGCTTGTACCTCCTAATGTATTTACTGGAGTCTCCCCTATAACGGAGATCATTGTGTTAACAGCGTTTAATTTAGTAGTCAGTGCCATAGCTTTATATAAATAAAAATACTCGGTAGAGGGGAGCGGAACGAATCACAGACCTCCCCAGCACCGAGAGAGAGTGGTTAAGCAATAAGCTCGATAGCACACTCAGGACGGAGGATTCCGTGTCCCATAGCGTACTTCGCAACAAATAGCGTACCTTGACGCTCGATCTGATACTCGGATTCGGTAGCGAGATCAAGCAGTTTAACGGTTCCAACAGCAGCACTGTGTCCTACGATACCACGGGTATTGCTGAAGTCAGCGTCATAACCGTCAGTAGCAGCGAACAAATCGTTGCTTGCACCAGCGTCTCCTGAGTTTGTTCCAGTAGAGGAAGACAAGTCAGTTGAAGGGATGTGGTTGGATTTGTAGATACTGATACCTGCAACCTGTGGTACATTACCACCAGCAAGCGATCCTACTCCTCCGACATCTTTATTGGCAGCAGAAGCAGCAACAGAGAAAGCACCTCCAACGTCAGCACCTGTTACTAACTTGTAGTAATCTTCAGGGCGTAAAACGCAGAAACGTCCATCTTCAGCAACGTCGTTCTCGTCAAGTTTTTGAGCAGCAGCAAACATAGCAGCAACCAACTCAGCACCTGTAAACGCTTCAGGAGTACCAGCAACAATGTTGGTAACACCAAACTCAGCGTCAGCAATGTTGTAGCGTCCGCCTGTTTTAGCTGCTTGTGCGAGGTTAGTAGCAGAACGAGCAGCACCTATAAACGACTTAGCGATAGCAGTGTCAAAACGTACAGCAAGAGCTTTACCCAACTCGTTAGCGTAAACGCTGCGGATGTCGTAGTGGTTCTTTACGTCGTCGATGTTAGCTAAGAAAGTAGAAGCAAGAAGCATCTTGTCGATGTTAATTACTTTCTCTGTCTTGTGGATGTCGCTTAGGTATTTACTTGATGCTCCACCTTGTTCGGCAATGTTTTCACCGGGTGTGTGGTAGGAAGCAGAAGCAACGCCTGTTACTGGGAATTGAGCGGATTTACCAGACTCAATAGTTCTAATTGTATGTAGAGGCTTAAAGATGTTAGACTCTTCGAAGGTCTGCAAGATTTCACCGCTGAACTTTTTAAGGAACAAAGCGTTGTCTTGCTCGAAACTTCCGTCCGAGGCTCCACCTATAAATCCTACACGTGAGGGGGATGTTAATCCATCAGCCATATTATATTATCTCCTTATATGTTGTAGTTGTTATTAGTGTTTTGTGTTTGGGTGACTTTCACTTCTTTCGTTAACACAGGATTGTCTACCGCAGTAGGTCGAGGAACTAATCGTCGCTAGTTGTCTGTAAAATTATTACTATTAGTAAAAACAAAAAGTTCTTGACTGTCAACCTCTTCGACCGCTTGGCCCGAAATAAAAGCCTAAGATACAAGGCAGTATTACTGTGCATCCCATAAGGCTGATGTGTCCAGAAGATATAGTGAGCGGCTCCTGAGCTGCTGGCCAACTGATGAGTCCAAAGAATACTTCGTTGATTCCTTCTCCGTCTGCATTTGTGATGGTAACGATCTCTGCTGTGGGGAAGAGGGTGCAAAGGATGATACACGCACAGAGCGTAGACACCCCGATAACAGCAAGCATACGACGAGTAAAAGAAACAAATTCCCCATTACCTCCTTTATTGATTTCAGCTTGTAGTCTAAGGAAATTATCATTGTTACGAGCCTCTCTCGCCATTTCAAGATCGTGCTTTTGTTGCTTACTTTCAAAGATATAACCGAACACGCCTTTAAGAATAGCACCCATAGCCGTGCTGCCACCTCCCGTGATGAACAACATAAGTAACTCACCCATCTCATTTAGTCCCTTCTACTTTATCACGTAGCCTATCCAGCTCTTTCTCTAGGTACTTTAATCTCTCAAACTGTTGGTGGTCAGATGTTATAGGAGCGTCTTGCATCTCTAGTAAATGATTAAGGTCTGCTTTAGATTGTTCAGCAAACTTCTCAATATGCATCATACGAGCGGACAAGTCTCCTAGTAAAGTACCTTCGTGCTGTACTCTATCAAGACTGCTGTCTAGTACCATCAGCTTATTCCATACTACACTGTATCCCCACACACAAGTCCCAACAATAGCTATGACTTTTGCCATAAACGCTAGGTTGGCTTTGACCTGCACGTTTTCTCCTATTTCTGTTGCCATGCCTTTAAACATAACGATGAAGGCAGAAGGTCAGCAAACTAAAAAAATAGGGACACCTTGGAACATCCACTAAAAAAACCTATACCAACCAATAAGCACAGGGAGAAAAATTAGGAAGTCCAAGGTGTCACACACACATCTGTTATGAATAAAATTATAGTCTACTCACAGAAAGCCTTCTGTCAATCTCTTCGTGATAAGCTTTATCTCCTGTCTTATATCGAGGATCTGACTGAGCACGGGCTAACTCTTGCATTGATTTAAAAGGCATAGTAGAACCACCAGTAACAGTTCCCTGTACAAGTTTAGGTGAAGAACCATTAGCTCGTTCATATCTATCATAAAGACTTTTAACTGCAAACTTAGCTTGTTCTTTAGTTCCTCCAGTAACAATATCATCAAACGCATCTATCTCCTCCTGTCCTAAGTTATCGTTAGCCCACTCTGCCATAGCATCGAACTGTCCGTTAGCCACGCTCTTAATCTCTCCCTCTTCGGATTGTAACAGAGCTTGTTGTCCAGCTGCATAGCTATCTACTAATTCTTTCGGCAGACCTGCTTGAGCAAGCTTCTCGTAAGTTTCATCAGAGAGCTGACCATCATTTGCAAAGAACTCTTTAGAAGCATCAGTAACAACAGCACTATACTCAGTGTTCTCTTTATTGTTATCGTCATCATCTTGTACATCTCCGTCATTTTCTTCTGTAGCTTCTGCTGGTTGTTCTTCCTCAGTAGTCCCGGTGCCCATCTTTTTCTCAAGCTCGCTGTAAGCGTTAGCCATGTCTTCAGGACTTTTAAACTTCTCAGGTAGCCACTCAGGTCTATCCGTTTGTTGTTCTGTTGTTTGTTCTTGAGGTACTGCCTCAACAGCGGACGCTGCATCTGGTTCAATCTCGGTTTGTACTTTCTCATTTATCTCTACTCGGTGTAATTCTGCCATCTCTGTTATTCTTCCTGTGGTTGTTCTTGTTGTTGTGATGCCATGTACTGCTCCTGTGCTGCGTTGACGGCAGGTGCGACTGCGGGTGCTCCGAGTTTCTGTGCCATCTCCATCATCTGAGCTTGCTGCATAGCTTGTTGAATTTCTTCGTCCGTCTTTATCAAGCCATCAGTTTCAATACCGAGAGCTGTAGCACGACGTTTAAAATAGTCACTGACATTTAAGTATTGTGTTACTGCTTGTGGGCCAACTACTTGGTTAGCTCCTGCAAGGAATAGGTCGAGTCGTTGTAAGTCGTTGCCTCTGCCTAAAGCTTCCACTCCTGTAACAATAGTAGGCTTAACAATATCTTTAGGTAGCTTCGGCAGTCTCTTCTCTTTGGACATCTTATCCATCAAGCGAGTAACTATTGGTAGCTGTAGCTCCTGTGATAACAAAGAGTAAAGACCACCCAGTGCAGCTTCTAACTCCTGTCCTAGCATCCGTATCTCTTCAGCTGTTACACGTTCCGCATCTCTTACCACACCACTAGTCAACAGGAATGCTTGGCTCAGTCTATCTGTTATGCCTTGCATAGTTGTTTGAGCAGTCCGGAAGTCGTTGAACTTGTTAAGCTGTAGTACAGATACATCTCCTTCACTGCCTTGTACGATAGCTCCGTTAGGTGCTTCTGCCAGTGTGCGGGATCTTGTAGTACCGTTCGGATTAACCATGAACAATACCTTAGCTGCTGCTGCACTGCCTTCTACGATTGCTTTTGTTAAAGCTTCAAGAGACTTGATGTCACCAATGTATTCTTCTACGAAACCTCTACCGTAATCTTCACCATCAATCTGTGTGTAGCGAAGGGGTAACCAAGGAGACTTATCAATAGGATATTCACCACGGCTTTCTTCTATAACAATACCTTTAACATCTTGCTGTACAATATACTTATCTCCTTCTCGTACAACAGACGTATATAAGTCACAGCTGTTCTCCTTCTCTTCTCTATATACTTCTTCTCTTACAGACTCAGGTAACATCATAGGTGCTACTGTTTCTTTAATAGCTATGTGTGTAACGTTACCCATTGGATCCCGCTTTACAACATAACGATCAAGACGGAACACACGCATACCACCTTCATCAGGTAAGTACAGCAGACTGTTACCACTGATAAGTAAGTTCTTTAGTGCTTGGAATATACCGTTCCTAAAGTTCTGTACTTCTACTTCTTGTGATACACTACGCTCTACATCAGCTAAAGCTTTCTCAAGGTCACTGCGTAACTGCTCTGCTCCCTCTGGCCCTAGCTCCTGCTTTGCTTTGTCTAACTCATAGCGGTCAATAACCAAGCGGAAGAAAGGAGCGTTAGGTGGCAGCAATGCCAGTAGTAACTTAGACGCTAGGTTTAATACACCTCTAGCTCCTATGCCTTGATAAGGTGTGTAGTACTTAGTAGCGAAGTTGTGACCGTCAGGTGGTAGAACATACGGCAGGGTCAACTCAGAAGAGGTACGACCTCTGTCTAAGAAAGAGTACCGTTGGTTCTCTAGTGAGTGGTATAACCCTTGTGCTGTTTCTTGCATCTCTTAGCTTAACCAGTCTGGTTTAGGTTTCTTAACATAAGATTGTAAAGGCTCAGGAGCTTCTTCTTCTTCATTGTCCCAAGCATCTATCTCAGCCTGTCTTGCTACTACCTTCTCTTCTTGTGCGTCGAACATAGCTTGTTGATTTGCATCCCAATCTTCTACTTGTAAGTCTGCACCTGTACGAGCATTGTACTCAGCAAATGTTTCTGTTACTGTAAATGTACGATCTTCAGGTAACTCCTCACCATTTAATTGTTTCTGCATAAGTGCGTTACGACGGTCAACATTGGTAAAAACAATAGTACCTAAGTAGTAATTAGCACTACGATGCATTTCTTCTACACCCGGTGGTCTGTCATATAATGAACTAGGAGCATCAGCAGCGTGTGGTGATAAAACAGTTTCAGTACCTGCTTCGTTTCGTACATACAACCTAGAAGAACCTGCGTCGTCTTTAGCATACAACTGCACCATGTCGGCAGGGCTAGATGTAGGAGCAGTAGCGTTTGCTATGCCTATGACACCACTAGCATCTGTACCGAAGTCCGTAGTACCAATACCTACATTGCCACTGCTGTCTATACGCACTCTCTCCTCTGATGATGTGAACATAGTGAGGAAATTATTATTGATTACAAATTTATCAGTAGAGCCAGAGCCTTCTAAACCATAACCATCATCTACACGAATATGGCTTCCTGACACTTCTAGTTTTCTAGATGGACTCGTAGTACCAATACCTACACTATCCGTACTGACTGCTAGAGCTGTAGCGTTACCCGCTCCGTCTTGGATTACCAATGCATTAGAGCCTGTGTTACCTGCTACCCCGTCGGTATAATCGTTTACTTGAAGTAAGCCTTTATAAGTATCGGCTGGTGTTGTTCCTGTTAAGTCTGCCATTATATATATAAGTTGTAGTTGTTAATTTAAGTCATGTTGTCCCATGAGCGGGCGCTGAAGGTTTCCCAGTTTGTGCGTAGGAAGTCGTAGTTGTGAGTGCTGTAGTATACCTGCCACCCTGTACCGTCGTAAACCATAATAGCATCTATGTCAGTGGCGTATCTAACTGTGCCGACTAAAGGTGCTGTGGCTACGATGTCATCAAACAGTCCGGGTTGTCCTCGCAATGTCTGATCTGCTGGTACATCAAAACCATACAGTACTTCAAACGCAGGACGAGCAAACCCATTAGGTAAACCTAACAAGCGACTCGGCTTGATCTGCTCAGATGGATATACGTTTAACATTAAAGAGAGTCAACACTACCTGTAGCGTAGACGCTGTGTGTACCGCTTGTGTAAGAACTGATGTTAGCTCTGATCTTTTCGTAGTGTCCGTGATCATCACGAATCATAAACGATCCGACAGCACTTACGTCTTGGCTGTGTACCACAAACCAAATACCACCGATGTAGGCTTCAATGTCAATAGTCGCTGTTCCTACGACGGTCGTTGCTATTACAAACGTCCATCCCTTAGAACGCTCGACTGAGAACGCATTACCTGCCCCTGCTGAAGTAGCATCTGAAAGTAATGTCTTTTTGTCTAGTGCGCGAAGGCTCATATATATTTATCTCCTGTGTTATTATGTTGGTAAATTAACTCCTGTTCCTCCGCCCATGCCAGCTCCAATAGTAGGACGACGACGAGCAGTCAACTGCTGTGTACCTCTGCGACGCTTAGTCTGTCTCTTAGCTGCTGCTTTTGCAGGAGCTTTCTCTGCCATAGCCAAAGGCGGTGGGGGCGGAGCAGGTGGTGGTACAGGGTCGGGCATCTTAGGTGTAGAAAAGCACATGGTATTAATCCTTTGTTATAATTGAGTCTTGAAGTTGTTCGTCGTAAATCTGTTGTAGGTATTTAATTACACTACGTTGTCCTGACTTATACCATACCATTCTGTCGTCGTCCGTCAAGTCTGCACATTTATCAGGAAACAATTTGTCAAGCTTATCTATTAAGTTTTTAGATAGAGTAGGTAGTATTATATCTTCATTCATAACGCATTCCTATATGTTATATTATCTAGTTCCTGTGGTAGTGATCCTTCTTTAATCTGTTGCTCCGTCCATATCCAAGCTGAAGCATTCCAAAGTATAGCACCTGCGTGATCCTCGCTGTCATCTCCCTCAGCCAAAGCTAGAAGGTGGCGGAACATGGAGTCGTAGAGGCGGGAGAGAGGGAATCCTTTCTGCCAATTATTGTCTCCGTACATCTTTCCTCCTTCTTCAAATCGTCGGGCGAGAGAGCGTAAGGCGACTGGAGGTATAAGGTTGGGTCGTCCACGTCCAGTGTCCCCGTCACGCTTGCTGCCTGTGGTGAAATCTTTAGTATATCCTTGGTTTGGTAGTTTCTCGGTGTCCATAAGTTCTTTATTACTTTCCTTCTTTGGTTGTAGTTTTCTGTGCGTAACAGCCGTGCCATCCACGCATTCGTTAGTGCTTCTTGTTCTGTTAGTCCTGCCTTCTCATACATCTTTACAACAGTCTCCCATGTATAGCCGTTTGCTTCAAGTGCTTTCTTTGCACCGACTGGCCCCACTCTAGGTACACCACCAAAGCCGTCTGTAGAATCACCTGTGATAGATTGTATAAGGTGGAACTGATCGGCTTCTTCTTCTGATGGGTGATGGTATTCCTTTTTGTTATAGTCGTAGAAGATGCCCGGTACACTCTTGAAGTCTTTATCTATGCTTACTATAACAGTCTCTTCATCCATACATCTATCAGTAGCAAGGATTGATAACACATCATCAGCTTCTAAGTTAGGCCACAGCTGTGCATCTAGCTCCTGTAGCATCCACTTCTTTACTTCCTTTAGTATGATAGGCAGTCGTGACTTAGACCTGTTAGATTTATAAGCGGGATATAGTTTACGTCGGAAGTTAGCACGGTCAGTCAAAGCTACTACTACTTCATCTGCACCTATCAAGTCTTTGAACTCAACGATGCGATTAAGTATTCTGTTCTTTGCTATGGTCATGTCAGCGTGGACTGTCCACATCTCTTCCTTCCATTCGATTGATTCTTCTGCGACGACAGAGCCTTCAAACGCTAGGACATCTCCGTCGATTAGTAATGTTTTATTATTCATAGAATATGCTCCAGTTATCTTGGTATTTTTTAAACTTACTTTTACTCATAGGGTCAGGGTTCAGTTTGATTGAGACCCCGTTCACTTCTTCTCTTGGTATCATCCACCACTTCTTAACAGGCGATAAGTAACAGCCGACTACATCAATAGTATCACACATCTTTGCTTTGGCTGTACTGCCTGATGATGTAGTAACAGCGTAGCAACTTGAACTGTTTTTGTATCCACTAGACTTGATCTGTACTTTTAAGGTACCCTTTGGACAAGTAACAATAAAGTCCCAAGGCATAGGTGTTACAGGTGTGTGCGGTTCGAAGTTTCTCTCTAAACATTCTGTTATAAATAACTGCTCTGCTATTGCTCCTACTCGTTGTGTTTTTGATGAAGGCATATAAGATTCTACGTGTTGTTGTTTCCAGTCCCAAGGTACATCGATGTCGATAGTATCGTACAACTCTGCTAGTTTCAAGTAATAGTCGTACTCAAGCTCCGGTTCCGTTAATGTGTCTGTGCCCATGTATCACCTACCTTTGCTTCGCCATCAAGGGCTACGTTTAACTTTAACTCTTTACCTGCTGCTTGGATTGCTCCGACTGCTAACTGTCCGAAGACATCTGCTTTCTCCGGTAATACTTCTGCCTGGAACTCGTCGTGTACATTCGCTACAAATGCGTAGTCCACACCGTGTGACCACTTCAAGTTGTTAAGCTTATGAAACAACTGGATCAAAGATACCTTCATGCACACAGCTCCTGCACTTTGTAACAACATGTTTAGTGCTGCGTGTGGTGAGCGTACAGGAAGGATGCGTTTGTCTAAGCCGATAAGTTTACCTCCTCGTTCTACCTTCGCCTTGATTGCCATCTGTAACTTACGCAGTGCAGGTAGGTTGCTCAGGAACTTACGCTTTAACATCTGTCCTTCTGCTGCTGATCCACCTACTATCTCTCCTATCTTTGCATCACCAGCACCGTAAAGGAAAGCGTAGATAAATGTCTTAGCTTGGTCACGAGTCTCAAGTCCTGCTGCTTTCTGATTGAGAGTGTGTACATCTCCTGTCACTACAGTCTGTGCGTACTCTCCTCCGTCAAACAAAGCGAGGTAGTGTGCAAGCATACGAAGTTCTAACCCTGCTGCATCACACCCTACTAACTTAAACCCATCTCCTGCTTTGAATAAGTCTCTGCATTCTGATCCGTACTCAGCACGACAAGCAGGTACTTGTGCAAGGTTTGGATTCTGATGTGTACATCTACCTGTTACTGCACCATTGGTGTTAACCCTTCCGTGTATGCGTCCGTTCTTCATCAGCTTGAGCCACGCTTGATTGCCTTCTGCTAGTTGTCCTAGTCGTTTAGCTACAAGTAGATACTCACACAACACAGAAGCAAATGGATGGTCTATACTTTTAAGCACCGCTTCATCTACCTTTGGTGTTGTTGCATCAGGTTCTTTCGGTAACTCAAAGCCTAAGTCTTGCATCCGTTCTGCGATCTGCTTGCGACTACCGGGATTAAAAGGTAGAACCTTCTGCTTGTTAGCAAGTGGTACTGCATCCTTTACTCTAGCTTGTACTTGCTTGGCTTCCTTCAGTACTTGTTTAAGTAACACCTTTGTGTCAGCCTCATAAGTAACACCGTCAATCTCTACTTGCCAACCACTGGGTGTCTTCATCTCCTCTGTCTTAGCAGGAAACTCGTTCTGCAATTTGTCTAGTAGTTCAGCACGACGCGATATAAGTTTAAGCTCTAGCTTCTCTGCTTTAGGTACATCAAATGCAAACCCTCGCTTCTCTTGGATACGCATACAGAAAGCAAACCAATGTTCGATAGCTAACATCTCTTCTGCTGGTTGCTTATCCATTAGGTAGTCAAACAATAACTGTGTTACTATAACATCACGCTCGCAGTACTTACGCATCTCTTCGTTGTAGCTGTCAAAGGCTCCGTCTTCCTCACCATAAGATAGCTTGGTTACCTTGTGCATCCGTTTACCCCACGCTTTCAAGGAGTGACTGCCGACTAAAGTTTTGTCGAAGCCCTTACGCAGGAAGTCATCGTTCCGTACGTCAGGCACTATACACTTAGCCATGACCATAGTATCAAGTACCTTTATCAAAGCAGGGTGGAAGTTGTACAGCTTAGACAGAGCAGGTAGATCAAAGCCTATGACGTTATGTCCGACGATCTTGTCTGCCCTAGCTAACTCTCTTAGTCCGTTCTCTATACCAGCACCGTGATAAGTAATCATCTTTGGAGTGGTAGGGTCGTAGATAGATAGGCAGTGTACCTCCTTTAGATCAGTCAAATTAGACCAGTCCTCTATCGCATTAGTTTCTATATCAAAGAATAGTGTTTTCATATTTTTAGAATGCTGATTTGTTTTTGTCTGTCGCTTCGAAGACATTGCTGTCCTCCTTATATCGTCCGGTGTCGTGGTTATAACTAAGAGTAGTACAATGTCCTGTCTGTCCGCTGAATCTATTCTTTAACACTCTTACTCGTGTCTCATTAGATGTAGTCTCAGCTTGTTGGTTTCGCTCTAGTCCTATGACCATGTCACTTAGCTGTGCGATTGCTTGACTGCCTCTCAGGTGGTGCAGACTTACTCGTCCTCCTTCTTCGTGACCTGTGTCTACTCTCTTTAAGTGACTGACCAACACCATGCCACACCCTGTCTCTTCAACTAGACTCCTAAGCTTGGTCATGGTGTTATCAATTAACCGTCGTTCATCGTCTCCTGCTATACCACTGACAACAATAGAGAGGTGATCCAAGAAGATCCACTTACAATCAAAGCCTTTTATAAGGTACTTTATTTTAGTCAGAAGATTATCGCTGTCCATACTGCCGAAGTGATCGTAGGTGTAAAACTTTCCGTTGCCTACCGTCTCTTCAAACGCAGGACGCAGTGCTTCTTGTGATACCTCATCCTCTTCTAAGTGCAACGGTTTATTAAGATGGATGCCCATGATACCAAGAGCTGTCCGTCTAACAGATTCTTCCAGTGCTATGTATCCTACCTTCTCACCTAACTCTAACAGATGGTGAGCAACCTCACGGCAGAACAGGGACTTCCCAATTCCACTACCCGCACAGACTGTTATAAGTTCTCCTGTTCTCATGCCGTGGGTTAGATTGTTTAGACTGGCGTACGGATAAGGCACAGCTTTGTGTTCCTCTTTGTTAGCTATAACATCCCACAGGTCTTTACCGTTTACGATGCCGTCAGGTCTGTACTCACGAGCGTCGAACAAGCAAGTCACCATCTCTTTACTTCTCCCTGCTACTAGCATATCGTTGGGATCTTTAAGAGGTAACTCTGCTATCCTTGCTTTGCCGGGCGTAAGAAGTGCTGCACATTCTGCTGCTCCCTTCCTGCCGACATCATCCATGTCAAAGCAAAAGACTACTTGCTCGTATCGTTCTAACCAATCAATCGACCTAGCAATGTGTCCCTTTGCAGCTCCCGCACCATTAGGTACAGATACTACAGGCCACTTGTTATCCATCGCTTGACTGACAGACAAAGCATCTATCTCTCCTTCTGTCACTACCACTCGACGACCTCCGTCTCTCCACAGGTGCTGACCGTACAGGCTGATTAACTCCCCTCTTACTGCGAAGCTTTTATCTGCTCGCCTTATCTTCTGTCCGCAGGTCTTGCCGTCTCGTGTTTTATAGTTAGCTACTTGAACAGGTTGCCCGCCCTCGTTGCTTGTCCAATACCCCCACTTACGGCAGGTATCCTCTGTTAAATTTCTTCGTGCTAATGCTTCTGGTTTTCCTGTTAATAAATCAATAGTTGTGTGTGTTTTTTCTATTGTCACTCGTTGTGTTTTTTCTCCTCGGTTGTGTGTGTTGCAGACAAAGCAGTGTGTGCTACCATCGTCGTTGATTCCGACACCGTCAGACGACCCGCAGGTACTACAAGGTTGATGGGTTGCTGTAAAAGCCATTGGTCTGGTATAAGTTTATTTGCATATTTTATTCCTTTCTTTTCGCACCAACCTGCGTAGGTAGTATTCGATCCTTTCCGTATCTTGTTATTAGCATTTTGAAACACGAGCCGTATGTCTAACTGCGGATGCTGTTCACGTACTAACAAGTGCTTCTTCCTATCCTCCGTCGTCCATAAACCCTTGGCTTCAACGATGATGCCGTTAGGGAGTATGAAGTCAGGAGTATAAGTGCTGATCTTTTGATACTCGATCTGTAATGTTTCATACTTGTATCGAATACCACTACGCTCCAGTTGATGTGCGAGTTTTACTTCAAACCCGCTACGAAAACCGTTATTAGAAGTCTGCGGTCGTGATCGTCGCTGGCTCTTCTTGTTCTTCTTTGTTATCTTCGGCACTGAATACAGAGTCAAGGGTTTCACCACCATTCGCTACGAATCCTTCTTCCTCAGTAAATCCAAAGGCTTCAGCTGCTTGTCCGCTTACTCCACCATCTGCCAACTCAATGACTTGAACAGCTTGTAAGTCAAGTGATACACCAAACCCTAACGATGCTGTGTACCAAAAGTTAGGACGGAAAGCTGCATTCATCTTACTGCCTCCCCAAACTTGTACATCTTTCGGTAAAGGTTTACCTGCACTATCAAACAAAGCGATAGATAATTGGTAAGTTGTACCGTCTGGTCTACGACCTCCACCTTTAAGCTTAATCTTTACAAGAGTTGTACCGTCTGCTTGCTCATCAAATGGTTTCTGTGCTTGCTTGATTTCCTTACCGGGGTTGGCGTCCTGTACTTTCTGCAACTCTTCCTCGTACAACGGACGAATGGCTTGCTTTAACCGCTCGGCTTGATCGCTACCTACTACAAGGTCGCAGCTCCAAACTCCAAACTCAGCGTTGAATCTTTTATTAGGTTCATTCAAGTGGCAGTACTTAGCTGTTCCGCTTAACTTGATAATTTCATGTTTCTTTCTCGATGGTATACTCATGTTATATATGTTTATGCTTTGGTTATATTAGTGGAATACGTACGAACATCTGCTTAATTTCGACACATCAAGTGTGCCAAGTTGAGGACGTTCAGATGGTTCCGTATCCTGTGTGATTGCAATCTCTTTACTCAACTCTTCTAAGAGATCACGGGAAAAGTATTCTTTGTATGTCTTTAATAACAGACGCTTCATTGCTTTAACATTAGGTGCGTGGCTACAGAAGCTATCGTGTACAAATCCAATGTCAAACTCCATTTCATCCGCTACCTTATGAACAACAGCTGCGTCAATGCTGTGAATATAGTTAGCTATAAAGCTACGACGAATGCGTTTCTTGTCTACGCCTTCTTCTTTTTTTACGTAACACTTATCAAGCAAACCGTTAACAGCAGTGTGAAACATTACCTTTTTATATCTGTTCACGACACTGGTAACGCTGCATCCGTAAGGTGTAGTCCACTGCAAAGCTCCGTCTCTGTATAAACTCCTTAACCACTTCATTAAATTCATGTGATTAGGTAACAGTTTATCCACCTCTTTATTTATTAACCGTGCCAAGAACCCAATAGCTGTAAGGTTTTCTCCCTTTTCAAAAGGTCGATAGCTTCTCTCTACTTGATCCTCATACACAGGTGTTAACACATCTATGCTGTTATAAGACCTAGCACCGTACGGACGAGCCATGATGATAGGCTTGGCAAAGGAGCGAGAGATACCAAACTTAAACCAAGCAGCTGAGATAGCACACTTACTTTTATCTCTCTTTAATATCTCCATTACTTTCTCAATGACAGTCTCATAGATGTCACCACAAGGTAAGTCAGGTACAAGGTTTACTTGTCGTCCTACTCCTTCATCTCGCAACAACAAACTCATCAGCTGTATGCCGTTGTTACTGGCGTCTTGATGAACCGGGTAGTAACTCATGTATCCAAAGCCTTCATCCTTCCACTTCTTATACTCAAAGCAGAAAGCTAACATACTCCAAGGATCTCCT
>Ga0206130_10003379_pt1 | contig 20891 bp, 16 predicted proteins | sample Helgoland_Spring_9_FD_148637 | JGI IMG/M metagenome (GOLD analysis project Ga0206130, IMG submission 148637) | Pelagic subsurface seawater microbial communities from Kabeltonne, Helgoland, North Sea - Helgoland_Spring_Bloom_20160512_1 | ecosystem: Environmental > Aquatic > Marine > Epipelagic ... | reverse complement strand
ATAAATATACATAAAAAAAAAAAAAAAAAAATATTAAAAAACAAAATAAATCTTAGAAAAATTCAACCAACTATTAGTAAATATCAATTAGAGTTATTAAAAAAATTTATAGAGCAAAAAAAAACAAAAATACCATCATTAATCAAAACAGCAACACCATTACATGAATTTAAAATAGAGGGTTATCCCCATATGTTGCCAATGATCGCGGGTGGTACATTACAAACTGCGGGATCATATATCCTACCTAATGATGGTGCTGTGCATACACTTCTTAAGGTATTTGATTCTATGCATGATTTTTGCGAATCTAGAGGCAATGTTTTACCTATAAACACTGTTATCCATAGATTCTTTCCTCAAGCTACTGAAATATCAAAACTTTTTATTGAAAATATAATTAATAAATTTAATGTTGGTAAAAGTAATATTGAGACTAGGTTACTAGAAGATGCCGAAAAAATAACTTATGAAATGGATAGTATTATTGAATCGTCTCATAATGAGAATACTGATGGAGGTTTTTTTATAAATAAGAACAAAAATCAGGAAGAAAGATTACGTTTTTGGAATAATAGATTAACTCCAATTAACATTGATTCAAAATTTTTAAACATCTACAGCGAAGAATATCAAGAATCACAAATAAAAAACTACGATAATTATTTAATATTTAAATTTACTCAATCATTATCTAATATTAAAACAAATATAGATTTAGATTACAAATTTGATGATGTTTTTCCAAAATTTATAAGAGGTATTAAGAAAGCAATAGGTAATTTTGCGAGTAAAAAGATATTATTTGAAGCGGCGGCTGGACATGATTTAATATTAAGACATTTAGTGAAAAATACGAATGAATCTTCTGATTCAACCTATTCTTGGGCTTATGTTGAAGATTTCATTGAATTTGAAACAATTTATTCTGATGCTAGTATGTGGGATTCAGGTAATTCTGGCAATAAAAAAATTTTGAATGCTAGGCCTGAACCTAATAACAAAACTGGAGATATTTCTTCAACATTAAATGTCTCAGATTGCAATCAAACTTCGAAAGATTCTAATGGCAATAAAATTACTAGAAATATAAATTTACACGGTCTATATGTTAAATCCAATATGGATGATGCCGTTGTAAGTATCGATAATGATGAAAAATATTTAATTAGAACAGGCCCGTCTGTTGCTATGTTATCAAATCAAGATTTTAATAAAATAAATCAAGAAAAAATATTACATAAAATAAATAATGAAGAAGGTATTGAAATATTAAAATCTATAGATAATCCTAAAAAAGAAGGCCTATTTTTAGGAGTTAATAGAGCAAAACAAACACTATGCCATTCATTAGAATATAAACGAAGCGGAGATTGGGGTCAAGTAGAATATTGCTTAAAGTATAATTGTATTCTTTATACCTATGATCGTCTATGCGCTTTATATGCTATTTATAGAAATTGTCCATGTATTTTTGAAACATCTACAGGTGATAGTTATTATATGACATTATTTAGAGGCAAACAAAATGAAAAAGATTCAATCATCGGCACAATCCACGACATTAACAAAGAAAAGGAAAATTTCAATGATGTGTCAAAAACTTTAACAATGATAAATACAAAACTTAAAAATAGTTCGGGAAAAGGCATACTATCAGAAGATGGAGAAGTTTATGATTCCATGAATATACAATATAAGGTATCTATTGATGGTAAAACTATATATGATGTACTGTCAACACCTCCTTATCTAAATTGTAAAAATCAGACGGGTGGATCACAAATTGGTGGAAATATTTTCGCAGATATAGGTACTTATTTTGCTTCTTCTAATTTTACTTTAAAAAAATGGACTCCTAAATGTAAAGCAATACCCGATATATTTAAACTGATTGATAATATAAAACCCCCATATAAAGATAATTATAATGTATATCCACTATGTATAAAATCTTCATCAGATTTAGGAGAGAATTATACTTTTTTAAATGATTCATTACATTATTTTTACGATATAACTAAATCTAATACTGAGCACTTAAAAATTAGTTTAGAATACCAAGATATTATTTCTAATTTTTCAAAAATTAGATCTGGTTCTTTATTCGAAGCTACTCAAGGTAGAAATAAAATACCTAAAAATAGTATTATTAGTTATTCAAATATTTTAGAAAATATTAAAACATGGGGAGATATACAAAAACTATTAGAAAATGGGCTATACTTGCAATCTGTAGAAGATCCATATGACATAAACTTGATTTATGATATTAAAACTCAAAATGTTAAAGAATTAGGTAATATTTCTCCAAGAAATAAATTTTACACAACTGGATCAAATTCTCCATCAGAAACTTTTATGATTAGCATAAGAGAAGGACATATAGAAAAATCATCAATAAGTACACTTAATAACAAAAATGTGAATGATTATTATGTTATCCCAAAAGAAATATTATTAGCAAATAAACAATCAATCGGAGAATCTAATTATTTCTACCCTATATTTAAAAAATTCCCACCTAAAAAGGCAAGATTACCTTGTGTTTTTTATATAAAATTTTGTAAAATAATAAGTATTGAAAAAGATGGAGATATTAAAAATTTTATTACGATGTCTAGTAATTTACAACACACAAGTCAACGTAAACTTAAAGATATGGAAGAAGCATTAGAACTTGATCAAATAATTGAAGAAGAAATATTAGAAATTAGAGAATCATTAGATTTAAATTTAGAATCGGAAAAAGAGTTAACATTAAATATTGATGATTTAGGACAGATCACCATTTACAGAATTCCATACACGCCTTACATAATCCCTCCCGACCAAAAACAAATAAGATTAATCAAAGAAGAAGAATCAGTAGACTATGAGATAAAAAAAGACAATCAGGATATGTTAGATGGAATAGATATTATTCCTACAACAGTTGATCTAAATCAACATTTTAGTGTTGAAAATAAAGATATAATTCCTATACCATCTAAAACAGAAGATAATTCTAATGAAGAGCTTTGTAAAATAATCTTTCAAATAGATGACAGAAAAAAAAAAGAGAAAAAAATATTAGTAAAATTACTAGAAGAATTGAATTTTGTATCTAAAAATCTTAAACAAATTATTAATAATTATCACAAAACTAAGAACGTGTTTAGTGTATTGTTAGATTATATTAAGAAGTGTTTTAACAATAAATTTTTAGGAGATAATATAACTCTAAAATTTTTAGAAAAAGAAGAAAAAACTATTGATCATTCAAATAATATTTATAATCTTTTTAATTTTAACCAAAAATATTTTAATATGATTTCATCTACGAGTAGAGAAGATATGATTCAAAATTTCAGAAAAAAAACAAAAGAAATTATATCAAATAACATATCTAATGAAATTGAAGAATCAAAAAAAAATATAAATAGTCTTATCGCAGTATCAGGAAATGGGTCTCTTGGTATGAAAAACAAAGAACTTTTGAATTGTTTTTATAATAATATTGATGACCATTTATGTGAAACAAAATTTAATAAAATGATTAATAATATCAAAAATTTATCCTATTCAAAACACCAAACAGTTAAATCAAATTTATATAATTGTCTAGGAGATAGGCCTGAAGCTCCTTATCCTAATTTAATTAGTCAAGATAAAAAAGTTCATTGTGAAAAAGGTAAGTGCGATGATGACAAAGAAAGTTGTAAAGTTCACTATTATAAATATTCACAAAAGAAAATGAAAACGCATAAAGAATTTATTTTAAATCAAACAAAATATGTTCTGGGAATTGAAAGTAATAATTTAGTTAATCTATTTTCATATTTACATGATCAATTTAGGTATGAACTTATCAGCGTAGATGGAGAAATAAGAATTAAATTAGATTATTTATTAGATATAATTGATGAAATTATAGAACAGGTAAAAATAAGTTGGCTCATGGATTTATCAATTGAGGAGAGGATAAAAATGGGTAAAAAAATAGGAAAAAAAATTAAAACACCTGGAGCATGGATAAGTGAGATGTTTCCGGAAATATATAAATATGAATCTAAAAAAAAGAGCTCAATAATTACTTATAATTTGATTAAAAAAACTAAAAATTTTACACCAAATATATCGGATTTATCTTCCGAACAAATAAGTAAAATCGGGGAATTAAATGGTGAGAAAAAAGAAATATATCTAAAAGTTTTTGAATTAGAAAAAAAAATAAAAAATACTAAAAAATATATAAGTGATGAATTTAGAGATTACAAAATACCAGGAGTTTGTAATAAAACATTATCAGAAAGAAATAAATGTAATTATAATTTCGGTACTAATTTAAACTGTTCAACGTCAAATTGTATATATTGTAGTGAATGTGTATTTTTAGATTTCAATACGCAATATTATTTAGATAAGATAGAATTGCTTAACCATTTTTCAATTGATTTAATGATTACAAGTAATTACCCAGAAAATAGTAGTCATATAATTGATTTGTGTACGCAATTTTTTAAGTTTTATATTAAAAAACCAATTAATAAAATAAAGCAAAAAGACTGGGATTACAATGATATTATAGTAATGCCTAATTCTTTTATATTACCTCCAACGATTACTGATGAAAAAAATGATTTTTTCAAGTATATGCTAACATATTCAACTTTAATGAATAATAAGAATTTTAAAAATTTATCTATACCTGAAAATTATTCTGGAAAAACTAAGTGTTATAAAAATAGTGAAGAGAGTCAACAAAAAACTGATGTTATTAAGTTAAATTTAGCAAAGGGAAATAATTTAGAAATATTTTCCGATAACATACATAAATTACATTTTATAGTATTTAAAATAGTTTTAGCATTTATAATATCAATAAAACAAACCTTAGTGTCTAAACCAGACTTGGATATTTCATCTCATTTCAAAGATTTAAGTCATATATATGATATCATAATAAAAAGAAAATTAAATGAAAAAACAGCTGAAACTCCAATAGAAGATTATAGTATTATGTATAATTTTATGTTTGATTATTATTTGCATAATGTTATGAACCAAAATAAATCATTTGATGAAATTGACATAGATATTCCTTTCGTTGATTTTTCTTATTTTATTATTCCAGATCATTTACAAAATAGTGATTTTATGAAAATTATACTTAACTACAATTCATTTGTTGAAAACTCTCCACAGTCAATAAATCTGATATGCTCTACATTAAATTTTAATGATTCTAACTTACCATCAAGAGGGGTATCAACCGTTATACCTTATCCATATTATTTTGTTTCAAAAATGATAAATGGATTGTTTCTTAAAAACAATCTAATATGGTCCGTTATATATCCTAAAATTTTAGTACTAACAAATGAAGATATTAATGTTTACAGGGAAAATCTATTACATTTTTATGTCCCGGATGAAAGTATCATAACTCAAAGAACTAAATTAAAAGATATTCTCGGTAGTGAAGATTCTGAAAGTTCCATGTCATTCCAATTAAAAACTATACGCCCATTAATATCTAAAATGTGTTTAACTGACACTGATTACCCTCTATACAATGGTTATACAGTAATTAGATGCTTACTATCAAATATTATGCAGGATAGAGTTCTTCAAATTAATAGAGAAAAACATTTAATAATTTTAGAAAATGTTATTGAAAATGAGTTTGTATTAAATGAATTAAATAATATATTTAAATCTCTAGATGAAATTTATCTACTTAATACATCTAAAATCCAGACGAATCATTTTATTGAGTTAGTATTCAACAATGATCTTTATGAAAAAATAAGAAAAATAACTGACAAGCAAAAAAAAGTAATTCTTTGGGATTTAGGTGATAAAAGAAAAAATATAGATGATTCAATAGCAAATTTATTAAAATACTCTCCTCATCTCAAAGATATATTGGAACTATATAATTATAGTGTTATAGATAAACTATTTAATAATTATACAAACTTTTGTGTATATAAATTTTGTCTTGATAATCTAAATGAAGATGCTGAAAAAAAAGGGGATTTTGTCACAGATTTTAATTTTTTAGAAACAAATTTTAATTAGATTCCCAAGGATAATCAATCCAAACATCATCTGCTAGATTTGCATATTCATATCTAGTTCGGATATCTGATAGTATATCATATTTTTTTTCTTTATCTTTATGATGCATTACGGCGGCACATAGCTCAATTTCCCCGCAAGCTAAGTTATATAGTTTATCTACTACATATCCTAAAGTTGTTCCAGTATCATTTACATCATCAATTATTAATATTTTTTTATTAATAATATAATTGGAATTAATTTTACTAAAATTACTTTCTACTATATTAGATAACTCGCGATTATTATAACAAGAAACTTGAATACTTTCTATTTCTACATTAAAATGATTATTGACTAATTTAGCCGGTAACCATCCCCCAGATCCAATACCTAAAACAATATCGGGACAAAAATTAGGTCTTACTTTATCATATATTTTTTTAGATAAGCTATCTAAATCACTATAAGATATTTTCAATTTACTCATTACATAAAAACATATAATCTACTTAAATAAATTTACCAAAACCATTTTCTACTTAAGGCAAAGAAAAAATTGAAATAAATTATCATTTGCGTTACATAGTAAATATCATGGTTATCGATATCGAGGACTTCAAGAAAGTCGATCATCTTTACATTAATAAGAAATTCAAGAAAGAACCTACTAAAAATGAAATTGATTACATAAAAGAGCTTTCAAAAATAGACTTTTATATACATTCAAAAAATAAAAGTTTAGACAAAAACAATAATTTGTATAGTCTACTTGTAATAATCTTCGGGGCACTATCTTTTTATAACTTAATCTTTATTAGTTTTACATTGATAATCTTATATCTCACAGTTATTCCTAATAATAAATTTGACGAGGAAAGAACTGTAAATAAACATAAATATACCCAGGTATGCCAAACTCTACAAAAGAAGTATCATGTTAAGCCTAGAAAAAGTAGATTAAATCTTATATATAGAATATTACTTCAAAAACAAATCATAGAAACAAATGAAAGTCTAGAACATTGTCTAATTGGAAAAAAATCAAGAATTAATTCGGGAATTCAGCAAATCTCAGTTTTGACTACACCTCATAAATTTAGTTGTAAACATGATTGTGCCTTTTGTCCTAATTTTAAAAATATGCCTAGAAGTTATATTCCAAATGAGCCCGCATGCAGACGCGCTACACAAAATAATTTTGAACCTCATCTACAATTTTGGGATAGAGCTACAGGATATAATATGTCGGGACATCCTGTAGATAAAGTTGAATTAATAATTCTAGGTGGAACATGGGATAATTATGATTGGGAATATAGAAAGTGGTTTGTTAAGATGTTATTTTATGCGTCTAATACATTTTATGATGCTAATAAGAGGGAGCCTCTTTCACTCTTAGAAGAACAACGCATTAATGAAACAGCTGTTTGTAAGATTATAGGTTTATCAATAGAAACGCGGCCTGATTACGCTAATAAGCCTGAAAATATTCTAAGATATATTGAATTAGGAGCTACAAGACTGCAATTTGGAATGCAGACTATATATGATGATGTTTTAAAACTTATAAAAAGAGGGTGCAAACATAAACATTCTATAGAAGCAACAAAAATGCTTCGGGAATCTGGATACAAAAATATTATGCACATCATGCCAAACTTGCCCTACCCAGACGGATATGGAGGCATGTACACTTCTGTAGAAAAAGATGAAGAAATGTTTGATTATTTGATAAATTCAGATGAATGCCGAGCAGATGAGTGGAAAATTTATCCAACACAGATACCAAAATTAGATTCAGGAGAAGAGGTTTATAATCATACCCAAATAGAAGATTGGTATAATGAAGGCAAATATATACCTTATTCAGATGAAGAATTAATTGATCTAGCTGTGAGATTAAAGAAGAAGCTATTTAATAAAAATATGATTGAATTAAGAATTACAAGATTTATTAGAGATATACCAATGGGTAATATACAAGGTGGAGCTAGCATTCCCAATATGAGACAACTTGTCCATAAAAAGCTTAAAGAACAATGTGCTATTTGTCCTTGTATAAGATGTAGTGAAATTAAAGATAGAAAATTTGATATGAATAAAACTTATATTAATATTAAGCAATTTGATGCTTCTGGTGGAAAAGAGTTCTTTATTTCAAAGGCAATTGATATAGACGGAACTACTTATAGAATTGGATTTGTAAGACTTAGACTAAGTAAGGAAGCTGGAATGGGATTCATTGATGTACTTAAAAACTCTGCTCTAATTAGGGAACTCCACGTTTATGGTTCATTACACTCCACCGAAAGGCAGACGGACATAATAGTCTCAAATAGTCAGCATAAGGGAGTAGGCAAAGAACTAATGTCAATAGCAGAAAAAATTTCAAAGGAACATAATTTCGAAAAAATTTCAGTTATTTCTGGTGTAGGAGTAAGAAATTACTATAGAAAATTGGGTTATGAATTAGATTCGGGTTATATGGTTAAAAAATTAAATACAAAATCAATAGGGGACCTATGGATATGTAATAAATTAAGTATGCTTAAAGTTATTATGGTTATAATGGTTCTTCGTACAGTCATAAAAATTAGTATGAATATTTACATGAATTAATAATTTATAGATACTTAAAATTTTTTTTTATTTGCTATCTATATGTTAAATAAATTAACGTTCTTAAAAAGAAGCTGTAGCACTCTTTCCCGATTTAAAAATAATATTTTACTTATACCCGGACCAGTAAATACCTCTGAAAAAATAAAAAATATAGTAAATTTAGATTTAGGATCACGAGATGACGAGTTTATTGATATAATAAAAAATATGAGAAATAATATATTAAAAATAGCTAATGCTGATAGTTATGTTTACTCAACAGTTCTTATACCTGGTAGCGGTACTAATGGAAATGAAGCAGTAATATCTTCTTTACCAAAAAATAGTTATTTAGGAGTTTTTTCAAATGGAATATATGGAGATAGATTGTTTGAGATAGCTCAAAGACAAGGAATAAAATCAAATTTAATATCAGTTGAACCTAAAAAAAGAATAACAAGTGAATTAGTTTATAATCATGTAAATAAGTTTACCCATATAGCATTGGCTCATAATGAAACATCGATGGGAACACTAAATGATTTAGAAAATATAGCTAAAATAACTAATAAATACAATAAAGTTTTAATTGTCGATGCTATAAGCTCTTTTGGTGGAATACCAATCAATTTAAATAAAACAAATATTGATTTCCTCATAACGTCTTCAAATAAATGTTTACATTCATTTCCTGGACTTTCAATGATTTTAGCTAAAAAAGATTATCTGAATTCTTACAAAAATTCAAGTTCACTAAGTTTAGATATGTATAATCAATGGATAGATTTAGAAAAAAATAATCAATTTAGATTTACCCCTCCAGTCCAAATTGTACATGCTTTAGATAGTGCTATAGAAGAACTTTTTTTAGAAGGAGGTGTCGATTTTAGATATAATAAATATAAAAAATATAATAAAATTGTTAGAGATGAAATGAAAAGTATTGGACTAAAACCATTACTGAAAGATGATGACCAAGGCCCTATTGTATCTAGTTTTGATTATCCATATGAAAATTTTAATTATAGAGAACTATATAGCAGATTAAAAAGATACAACATTACTATATACACAGCACACAATAATAACATTGAGGTATTGAGATTAGGAAATATTGGAAATATTTCAGAATCAGAATTAAAGATAAGTATGGAGATAATTAAAAAAGAAATTAGTGAAATGATTGCTGAAAATACTAACATTCTATAAGAATATTATCCAATTTGATGCTAATATCATTATTTGTATGATTTTCAAATTGTTTTATTGCGTGTTCTAAATTTATACCTGACATATCTAAAAAATTAACTAAAAATGATTCTTTTCTAAATGATTCAGGAAAGGAATTTAAAGCATATTGACTTTCTGTACTTATTACTTGTATTTTTTTCTTTAGTTGATTATTATTCTCAAATAAATTAGTTATAAATGAATCAATATTTACTGATTCCTCTAATTTTTCTAAATTAGAAAAAAAATATTTAGCCCAGTCAGTGTTTTTCACAATCATAATATCACTATTTATACTATAAACATCTCGGGATAATAGAATATCTTTATCTTCCATTAAATTAACAAAATTACTTATTTTGATGTTATTTGTAATAAGACATTTACTATCTATCCACACACATATGGTATTTTCATCTCCTTTGTTTAATATTTTTTTTATTTGAGATATTTTTTGTAAATTTGCTGATACTTTTTCCAAAGATTCTGTAAAATCATATTCATAAGAATGTTTTTTACAATAATTTTTATGAGAACTTATACAAGGTTGTAATTGATCAAGGAAATTTTTATTTTCAGTAAATGATGTTAAAATTACATTAAATTTATTAGATTTCAATTTTTTCTTTATTTTTATTTCTTTGGTTTTAATTTTTTTTTCAAGTATAGAATCTTTTTCATCAGCTATTAATCTTAATTTTTTAATATTTTTAATATGTAAATCTGTTTCTTCGCACTCGACACTTTTTTCTGTGTATTCATAACTATCCAATATACAGTTCATAATATCTCCTTTATGTTTTACTAATAAATCAATTGCCTTTCTTCTTGGGACATCTATTTGTTTTAGCAACATATTAACATCAATATCTGAAATTTTATAATTATACATGAAATAATATCGTATATTTTTTTTAAAAATAGAACTTATCAAAATGATTTAAAGTTATGTAAAATTTATAAGTTAATGGAAATTGAAAACTTTAAAGATAGTTGCATAACTGATATCAGTTCACGTGTTGATACCATGTGTGAAAATATCTCATTAACATTTAATAAAATATTGGGTGAACTAAATAAAAAAAACAAAGAACTTATAGAAAATAATAAAAAACTCAATTTATTACAAATTGAAAACTCTAAAATAATTGAAAACTTGAATGAAAGTATTACACTTTTAGAAGAAGAATTGGAAAATCTAAACAAAGTTTCAATTGTAAAAAATCTTAATACACAAGTAAAAGATCTCGAATCAATAAATAAAATTCTACGTAAAAAAATTGTTTTATTAGAAAATAAGGTGAAAAATAATGATAAGATAGAACAAAATATAGTAATAAAAATTGATCATAAAAAAGACAATGAGAAAGAATCAAATGTTAATGAAGAATCAAATCATCATGAAGAATCAAATAATAAAGAAGAATTAAATGATAAAGAAGAATCAAATGATAATGAAGAATCAAATGATAATGAAGAATCAAATGATAAAGAAGAATCAAATGATAATGAAGAATCAAATGATAATGAAGAATCAAATGATAAAGAAGAATCAAATGATAAAGAAGAATCAAATGATAATGAAGAATCAAATGATAATGAAGAATCAAATGATAATGAAGAATCAGATTTTGAAGAAGAAGAAATAGAAATAATTGAGAAAAAGCTGAGAGGAAAAATATACTATGTAACAGATAATGAAGAAAGATTGATTTTTGAAAAACTAGATAATGGAGAGATAGGGAATGAGGTAGGTAAATATAATAGTAATAACAGACCATGTTTCTATAAAAAATCTAAATAAGTATTCCAATTTGGAAATCATTAAGTTTTTCTTTAGCTTGTGTACTATGATTATGAAATTTAAACATTTCTGTAGCATTTATTCCAAATCCATTTCTTATTATTTTACCTCCTGGGTGTTTAGGCACCCATTCTGTAATATTAAGAACTTTATCATTTATTACGGTCCAAGCATCTGATTCGGTATTATGCTTTTTAACTTCATCTAATGTATATTTTTTCCACTTTTTAGTTTTTTTATCAGAACCGGCTTTTTGGCTTCTCTTTTGGGATTTATTAATCTTTTTAAAAACTCTATTAGCAGTATCCAATGAACCTTCAATCCATCCATTGTTAATACTAAAATTTTCTCCACAAACAAATAAAGGAATTCTCATGGGTTTTATCATTTTTTTAAAAATGATTTTACTTTTATATCCTGGTTTCCAAACTGAAATGCCCTCATTCCAAAAGTAAGCTTTTATTTTTTTTGGTTTGGGTATTTTTCTATCAGTAAATATTTTTGAAACTTCTTTGTTAACTTCTTTTTCTAATGTTCCTTCGAGTTGATGTTTTTTCCAATGATTTGAATATTTTCCATCTACATAACTTATCATTATTATACCTTTATCATAACTTATAGGTATGATAAATTTAATAGGCGCCTTTGTGATTACTTTAGTTAAGCCATCAAACCAGACCTTTCCATTAATTTTAGGATACACAGCATAAATACGAACTAAGGGTATAAGTTCTATACTATTTAAATTTTTACTAATTTTTTTAAAAAATGGAATTTTTGTCATACTACTTTTACCACTAGCAACTATTAATTTTTTACCCTCATATACTCTGTCCTCATTCCCTTTTGTATAAACTAAAAATTGTTTATTAACATACTCTATATTTACTACAAATGTATTTTTGATGATATCAGTGTATAATTTAATTTTTTTTTCAATTGAATCTATTAATCTTGTCATCCCGCCCTTAAGAATATAAAACTGTTTATTTTCATTTAAATCATATTTTAAAGATCTTAATGCGTCAAAAGCATTACATTTATGAATTTCACTATAATAAAAAAAAGAATCTGTGAAACATTTAACAAAAGTTTTATCAAATATTTTTTTACATAATGAAATGATTGTGTTGTTAAGCAATTCTTTGTCAGTAAATTTTGATAATTCTTTTACTACAATTTCTACTATATTTTTAGGGCATTTTTCAAGATCTAAATTAAAGTAAGTTTTATTATTAGAAATTTTTATTATGTCTTTAAATAACTTGAATTCTTTTAATAGTTTTATTAACAATTTATGATTACTGTTAAATCTTGCGGCTCCAGCTTCTATATTATTTTCTCCAAGTTTAACTGTTTTAATTCTACCTCCTAAATAATCATTTTTTTCAATAAGTAAAATTTTAGTATTTTCTAATCTATTTGAAATACTTAGTCCTGAAATTCCGCCACCAATGACTATGTAATCATACATATAATATTAAAAGATATTTAATTATTTTTAAAAGAAGGGATATAATTACATTTACAATCTGTCCAAATTTTAGAATTTATAATTTTTATACAACGCCTACCACAAACATTTGAGTGTGATCCATACATGGAATAATTACGATACCTAAAGACATTATAATTTCTAATGTATTTATTATTTGTAATAACTTGATTATCCATTTTGAGATTATCAAGTTATTATTATTTTTTCACTTTTATTTAATCAATTCAAGTTCAATAATAGTATGATTCTTAATATTTTCAGTACCTATCTTTCTTATCTTTTTTACTAAAAATTTGTTATCTTTTGGAATTAGTATTTCACAATCTTTATAAATCATAGAATTATTAGGACATACTACTAAACATCTTGTTCCTTTTGGTATTTTTAATTTTAGCGTTATATTTGTTAATGATAGGTTCTCAAGAGGATTATATTGGTAGATACTTATATTTCTATCAATAAAATATTCGTTTTCTATAAACTGTTTTGATATATCACTATCTATTTTTTTGAATACAATTAAGGGTTGTCTAAGTTTTGGAGCTTTTTTTAAGATTTTACTTATTTGTTCAGACTCTAAATGTATTTTTTTTTTATTATTCTTATATTTTTTAATTGATAAGTTAATTTTTTTCTTGTTTTTTTTTAATTTAGTTTTAGTTTTTTTATTTTTGACTATTTCTAATGATTTTTCATCAATTTTATCGATATCAATTGGTAAGTTATTTAAATAATAGTTTATTTTAGCTCTAAAACTTTTGCTATTTAGATATTTGTTAATTAGATTTGTATTTGTACTTTTAATATAAGATGAGTATTTTGTTAATTCTACAGAACCAACTACATATTTATGGATAAAATCTTTAATTATTTGTATTTTTTGCTTTTTATTAGTGTTTTTATTAATAGGGATATTGTAAAATGATGAAAGGTTAAAATAAAATTCATATTCTTTGGTTATTGGTCTTAAAAAATTGTTTCTATCATTGTTTGATATTTCTAAATCAGCTTCATCTGTATCAGTATTATCTGTATCACTATCAGATGATTCGCTTGATTCTGAATCTTCTTCCATTTGCGTCTCCTCTTCACTAGACTGTCCTTCTAAATTTTTTCCCTCTTTCTTTTCTTCATCTGCCTTTTTTTTTTCTTCATCTTTTTTTTTTTTTTCTTTTATTTTTTTTTTTTTTTTTATTTTTTTTTTTTTTTTTTTTTTTTTTCTCTTTTTTTTTTTTTTTTTTTCTTTTTTTTTTTCTTCTTCTTTTTTTTTTTTTTCTTCTTATTTTTTTTTTTCATCAATCTTTTTCTTTTCTTCTAAGATATTTTTTTCAGTATTATTTTCAACTGGTTTTCCAGGTACATTATTAGGAGTCTGAATAGGTGGATCATCACTAACTCTGTCTAACTTATCTACATTTTTATCAATATTTACTAATTGAATATCAGTAAAAACTTTTTGTGCAGCGGGACTTGAATTAATTATATCTTGTATAATTTTTAAAGATTTTTCAGGTAAACTCTTAATATTTGTTGTCATCTAATATATAAAGAGAAAATATTCTTTATTTTTTTTTTAATTAAGAATTTGATAACTCTATAATTAAATAATGAATAAAATTACTATTATAAATGATGATAAAGTTTATGAAAAACACATTTCAGATGCTGATATAATGAAAATGGATAGCGATATAAAAATTTATGATTTAAATATGATAAAAAATGAATCTAGATATACTATATCCACAATACTAGTTCGTGAAAATTCTATTCTTTTAGCAATCGAAAATATTAAATGTATAATTTTTCCTGATTATGTTATATTTTTTACTATGTTCAATTTGCCTATTGAAAAAATAAAAAAATTAATTTTTACAAACAAAAATAATGTTAATCCTTACGAACTTAAAATACTTGATTGTTTATTGTCTTATATTACTTCTTTCTATTCAGATAAAATAAATACAATGATTCCTGAAATTATAAATTTAATCAGTATTAGTACAGAACATAATATAAAAGAAATAGTCAAAAGACAAAATTGTCTGAATAAATTCAAAATCAAAGTTAATGAGCTAAAGGATATATTAGATGAATTAATAGAAAATGAAGAGGATCAACAGACAATCAATAATCATTTTAAATGTCAAGATAATTTTAAGGAAATAGAAATAATTTTAGAAACTTATGAAAATTACATTCAAGATATATTAAATAACATTGAAGGTATTTTAAAAGAAATTGAAATAAATAAAAATTTATTTAGTATAGACTTAGCAATAAATAGAAATGTTTTTGCTAAAATGAATGCTAAAATATCTATAATATCATTAGGAATATCATCTGGAACTTTTATATCAAGTATTTTTGGTATGAATTTAAAAAATAACTATGAAAACAGCAATTTAGCATTTATCTTAATAATTATTTTAATAATATTAATTTCTTTAATTACAACCTTCTTATACTATATAAAAAATAAAACCGTTTTTAATTAGAAACATTTAATTTTTGTATTCTTTTTTGTAATCACCTGTATAAGATTTAAGCACCATATTAAACTCCCCAAAGTTCCAGCAAGTAAGTAGGTTGAGATAGTTAATGAAAAGAACAGATTTATATCACTATAAATTATATTGTTTACAGCATAATAAACATATAGTGGACTTACAATTCCTCTAATAAGTAAAAATAATATTGAAAATAATTTAAACATATGATTTTCCCAATAAACTATTTTTTTAATTTTAAAATATCTCCATAAATTTTGTAATGGATTAGTAAGTTCCCCTAAAAATAAACATTGAGCTATTAGTGGACCTAATTGATCCAGATATAATATTGATCCTATAGTCAAAATACAAAGAGAATGGTGAATTATAAATAACTTATCAAATTTAGAATAGATAACATGGTATAAATCGTAAATAAAATACGTTAAACTAAAAATCAAAGAATCATATCTAGCAATCCATAAACTCTTGTAATCTATCATATTAAATAAAATACTAGGACTCATCAATAAAACACATATGGTCGAATGATAGAAAGCTACTTTGCAAGATGATAGATAAAAATTTTTTTCTTTAATATTTATATCATTGAAAATACAGAACCATATAAGCACTCCTAATAGTATTTTAAAAATAGAAGATGGAATAAGTTCAATAATAGCAATAAAAGTTAAAAAAAATAATAGTACAGGCAGAACAACTTTTTGACCTTTTAGTTCTTCCTTGCTGGGTAATAAAGTTTTTATTTGATACATAATAAAAAATAAAAACTATTTTTTAAGTGATAATATTAATTAATTACAATTCCATATTTTTCTTTCCCGATTTCTCTCTTTTTTTTAGGGTTTAAACTATTAAGATATTTTTTCATTTCTCTTTGGCTATTTCAGGATCAAACACATATTCTTCTTCAGTTTCTTTTAAATTTCCAGTTTGAATGGATAGCTCATTACAAGTTCTAATTTATGGCTATCTTTTTGTAATACACAAATTTCTTGATGATGACGATTTGATGAGTTATCCGGACGCTTATTTTTGTTTTTATCTACTTTAAGATAAGACATACCTGAAAATCCAATGATATTTAATATATCTATAAATATATCATCTACTTCGTAGAGAGAGCGTCTATCAACAGTTCTACTTTTACGATACTTAAAACTTAAATCTTCAAAGTCCTGATAACTTATCATAGGCCAATGAATAACGCTAGAATGAGGGTCAGTGGGAAGTTCATCTTTATCTTCCTTAGTCAATTCCTGCTCAAACCATGTTTCGAGAGCATCATTTCCAAAAAGGGGAGGACTAAAATAACTACTTAATAATAAATTATACTTCCCCATTGTTAAATCACCTCTCACTCTATTACTCGCCTTTTTATTTTTATTAGATTGAAGATCTTTATATAATTTAGATAGGTCAATTATGCTATAGTTAGAGCTATTTTCATTAAAAAGTTCAATTTCTTTTTTTAACATAACTATACTATTATTTATTTTATCTAATTTTTGCTTTTTTGAAGGCGGGGTCCATCCACCGTATGTTCTTGGAGGAGTATCTGGTTTTTTCAATTCTTTTTTTCTTATATAATCTAAACTTTTTATATTTTGTTCATAATAATCTCCTAATGGTCTTATAAGAATACTATGCGATTTCCAATAATTATATAAACTATCACAATCAAATAATTCAATATCTTCTTTAACAATAAATAATGACATATTAGAATTTATTTCTTTAGCATAACGTTGAGCATTTGAAAAATCGGTAAGCCATAAGTTCTCATTTGCTAAATATAAATGATTAGCAGAATCATCATCATAGATTTTCCATCCATGCCATAACATAGTCCCCTTTTTTAATACTAAAACATCCCAACTAACCCCCGATTTTGTTGTTTTTCTTATACTTGTGAAGTATTTTTTGTTAAATCTATCAATAGATTTATGAGAATCTTGATATTGTCTAATTCCAAAATCAAAACATGGAGAGCAGTTTCCTTTTACAGACGGTATAATGTTTGCTTTAGAACCCTTCTTTTTACATTTTTTAGAAACTCTTAGAGGATACGAACGAATTGGTTTAACTCCATCATAGCATCTGGAACATTTTTTACTTTTACCCTCAAATGGTTTCCATTTTGGACAATCATTTGAAGCATCTAAAATATAATCCTGATATTTATCCATTTATAATATAGAAATACATATTAATTTGAGTTGTATAAAAATAAAAAAAAAAATATAATGATTATTTATAAAATGGGGGATCTTGTTAATTTAAATTTTTTGGATGAACAAGCAAAAAAGTATAGAAATTCAAAAAACTTTGTAGAAAACGAAGGTAAGCAAATAAGAAAAATTGTAATGGATAATACAAAAAAAGAGATGGAGGAAGTACAACAGGCAATCAATAATCTTAATTCAAAATTAGAAAAAATTATGAAAAGTGATGTTGTTAAACAAAAAAAAGAAGCAGTATTAAAACACACAAAAACGATGGCTTTATCTATTGATGTTGCCACCAAAACCTTTTTTAAAATTAAAAAGATTATAAATGAAAAACCAAATTTAACAAGTGAACAAAAAAGAGAATATGAAAAAAAAGTATATGAAAAAATGATTTCAAAGTTCTTAACAACAGAAGAAATTGAAAAATTTAAGAGTATGATTAATATGGGTCCTATTATGATTGTTGGAGGAGAACAAAAACAGTATTTATTATGAAAATAAAAAGTTATCCTAATGTATGAGCTATAAAGAAATTAACTTAATTACAGTCAAAATTATTGGAGGTTTACATTATCTATTAGATAAATTTTATGGGTATAAAAACAATCCATTTTTTATAGAAACAACATTTACTAAAATAACCGATCTTTTTTTAAAAAACTTTAGTACTATTTTAGATAACATTTGTTTTCTGCCACCTGAGTTTAATACTAAAGACAGTAGAATAAAATTCTGTACGTCAGATATTTCCCAGCAAACGTACATGTATCAGAAAAAATTACAGCAGTTTCTAAAACTCAGTTATAATTATGATTACATAATTGAATATTTAAAATTTATATATTCAAATATATTGAGAGTATATTCATCATCAAAAATAAAAAATTATTTAGAAATATCTCCTATTTATGAAAACTATAATTATCATGAAAATTATCCTATTTATGAAGAAATTGAATATTGAGTTAAGGTAAGTGTTAAAATTGATATTTTTTTATAATATTTATATAAATTATGTTTATGCAAAAGAAAACAGTGAAATGTACAATTATTGGAGACTCGTGCGTAGGAAAATCAAGTATTATAGAACGTATAATTAATGCTACTTTTTTAGATAATAAAGAAACCACTTTGGGAGCTTGTTATCATCAAACGAAAGAATTAATAAATGGCATCTCAACAGAAATACAATATTGGGACACTGCGGGACAAGAAAGATACAATTCTCTTATACCAATGTATTTACGAAACGCAGATATAGTAATATTAGTATTTGATTTATCATTTGTTAATAGTATAGAAAGCGTTAAAAAATGGAAAAAAATGACAGATCAAATGTTATCTTCTAAAAATTCTAAATTAATTATTTTAGGAAATAAATTAGATTTAAGTAATCTAGTTAATAAAAAAAAGATACAAGATATATTATCATCTATTCAATATGATTACTATTTAGAGGTATCTGCTAAAAAAAATACAAATATCAATACTGTGAAAAGATATATTAAACTTATATCTGAAAATATAGAACCTACTCATAATACTAATATAATTATAGAGAAACTTCATCCACAAACAAAAAAAAAATGTTGCTAGCATTTATCTGAAATTTTAACATTTTTAGTATATTTAATACAATAATCAGAAGGTCTTGATGTCCATTTTCTTTCTAAAAAATTAGATACCAAACATTGTAATGATATATCATTTAATTTTAATACCATCGAAGGATAAGGATCATCACTAAAACACCTCCAATATTTATTAATATTTGAATTTTCCCTAAATCCATATTTTTCATAGAAATTACAGTAAAGATTTCTCTGTCTATCTCTACCTTTATGGTAGGATATTCCACCATATCCATGATTATTCAAATTATTGTCATTAAGATCATGTTCTTCTAACATTCTATTTTCATATGATTTATTACAATTATCATTATTTTCCTCTGAATCTAATATTCTATCAATTAAAATTTGCTTTTTCCCAGAGACTGGTAAATCTAATTCATTGAGAATAACTTTAAGTTGCGCAACTGTTTTTTCTTCTAATGAATCTTGATTATAAATATCATCATTAATATTATATTCGGGCATATCAGCTTCATCATTTGCTACCTCCAAAATTGCATATTTATATTTAAATATCTTACAATAAAGAATGAAAAAACATATTAAATAAGTACCAACCGCTTTAATATCAGCAAAACTTGAAAATGGACTAGCACAAATAACGGTTAAAGCCAAAATCTTGTCAGTTTTGCATACACAGGGTTTATCTTGGGTAATTATGAATCCATGTATACGATGAAAAGGATTATTATAACTATATCTTTCTTTTATTTTTTTTCTCTGCTTTGAACTTTTTTTACTCATATATTTTTTTACCTTTTTGGTCTTAAAATCTTCTCTAAGACTACTATCTACAGCTAAAATTATAGAATAATTAGTTGTACTATTATCATGATCATCCAGTATATCAAAAATATAATCTTCAGCAACATTGTAATCCCCGTTTCCTTCATCATCGTAGTATAAACATTTAAGACTAAGTTCTCTTGCTAAAAATTTATTAATTACATCATCATCATTACGATCGATATCAAATAACCCTTTAATTTGGGTATCAGTATGTCTATCTATAAAATTAGAAATGTCAGTAAGGTATTTATCTAAAAAATCATCTAATAAAACTATATCTAAATTATTTACTTTTTTAAGTACATGTAAAGGATTTATAATTTCTGAATTTATTTTCTTACTCTTGGTTAATAAATTTATAGTTCTTTTAATAATCATAATTTATTATAAGAAATTTAATTGGTGCGTAAAAAAAAAATGTTGTATTATAATATATGAAATTATCTCAGCCATGCTGGACAATATTTGATAAAGAAAAAAGGAAGCTTTGCTACAAAAAAAAAACAGCACGCAAAAATATAAAAAGAAAAAAAAAAAATA